>ENA-OROK01000121-OROK01000121.1-human-gut-metagenome-genome-assembly--contig:-NODE-121-length-93292-cov-4.081974_pt1 | contig 93292 bp, 79 predicted proteins | sample MGYA00242127_ERZ509046 | MGnify/ENA primary metagenome ERZ509046 (study PRJEB26280, sample SAMEA2338728) | human gut metagenome | biome: human gut; feature: human-associated habitat; material: faeces... | reverse complement strand
CCAAAAGCCGCTGCCGCAGCCACTGAAGCAGTCAGCAGATCTGAAGCCACTGCGCTGAATGAACCGGTTACGGATGAAAGCATACAGCCGGTTCCAGAAACTTTATCCATCAATTCATGTCCGTTTGATACGGAGTATGATGTAATGCCGTCAGTGGCTATGTCATTTTTTCCTGTTGCCACCACTACAGCTCCCGTTTCCCTTGCCAGAGACTTGCAGACAGATATTAGATCATCAGCGGCATCGCATGAATCCACACCTTTAACAACTCCTCCTGCTCCGGCCAGGACTGATATCTCGCCTGCATTGCCTTTAATCACTGAAGGACAGAGTTCTTCGATCAGAGTCTGAGAGGTCTTGGTTCTGTAAGAAGTTGCACCTGCACCCACTGGATCCAGAATTATCGGAATATCTTTTTCACGGGCAACTCTGCCTGCAAGGAGCATGGATTCCACAGTTCTGCTGTTCAATGTGCCGATATTGAGAACGAGGGCTCCGGCTATTGAGGTCATTTCTTCCATTTCCTCAATTGCATCAGCCATCACTGGAGAAGCGCCTATGCACAGCGTAATGTTGGCACAGTCGTTTACAGTAACATAGTTCGTAATATGATGAATCAAAGGGCGGCTGTTTCTCAATGCGGCAAAAAGTTCCTTCAAGCTGCTGTTGTCCATGCTAATCGCTCTCATGCAATGCAGAGGATAAATATCATATTTACCCAAAAATCAAAAACAAAATAAGAAATATTGATAAAATTCAGGATATGATCCTGAATTATTGTAGTTTAACCCGTTCAAGCTTTTTCAATACCGGTTATTTTGATAACAATAGGGTCTTCATCGATGTGCACAGTGTATGTATTTGAATCAGAGTCAGTAGGGTTCAGAGGAACACTGCTGTCATCAACATATAATACGGGAGTGCCTGAGTACCCCTCATTAACAGTTATGGTAAAGGTGTAATCACTGTCGACATGTACCTTTTCCACGGATCCGTTTATGATATTACCATCAACGTTTGTAATAGTGCAGCCTTCAGTGCCTTCGAAGGTGATGCTGTCCTTAATGTTATCCGCGCCTGCAACAGCTACAGCACCCAGAATTACGATAGGGATAAGGATGACTACTAGAACTAGAAGTACATCTTTTTTCTTCATTGGATGGCGATATATAGACAGAATATATAACAGTAATGGAAAAGAAATAGAAAACAGCAAGTTCTGTAATTCATAATTAAGCGCAAATAGACTGTTTTTGAAGATTTCATAGTATCTTTTTAAATACTTAATGGTCTATAGGCTGATTTACACATGCTTCGGTATGTGTAGAACACAATAGGTAATTTAAATGTACGAGAGAAGAGGCGGATATAGGCGCGACGAGCCCCGTGAAATGCATACAGCAACATGCTCTGACTGTGGAGCAGAAACCCAGGTTCCCTTTAAACCGACCGAGGGAAGGCCGGTATACTGCAGGGAGTGCTTCCAAAAGCACAGGCCACCGCGCAACGATAGGAGATATTAAACGTCTCTTAGTCCTCAAACCCTTTCTTTAAACTTCTTAATGGTTTCGCTGAGTTTCGGATGTTAATTTGATAGGACGCAAACCAATTTTTTTATAAATTCTTATGTTCAGATCAGAAATGATTGGCATTCAAATCATAGTTTTATACAATAAAAAAGCAAGTAAGATTTGTTACGCGTCATTGTAAGATTATTCTGACGATTTTTTTCTATGCATGAACTCATAAATGGCTCTAATGAAGCAAATGAATTGAATTCAAAATAGCTGCAGATCAGAGCATGAATGAGTTCATGTTTGGATGTTGATTTAATTTTGGGACCCTTTATCTTCAACAATCTGGATTTCAATCCCGTTTGGGTCTTTTACAAAGATGCAGTAGGTATCTTTTCCCAGAGTGAGAGGTCCTCTCAGAATTTCTACTCCGCTGTTCTTCAGTTTCTGCATCATAGATTCCAGATCATCAACCATGAAGCCGATGCTTATTCTTTCTTCAGCAGAGGAGATGCCTTCAGAGTCAGAAATTAATTCAATCTCTGCACCGTCATCATCACCTTTGAAAAATGCGATAGTACGTTCAGGTACTGGGCTGAATGTTTTTTCCAGTTTCATACCTAAGATATCTCCATAAAATTTCTTAGATTTCTCCATATCATTTACATGTATTGTACACCAACATACTCTCATCATCATGCCTCCAGATTAATAAAAGAATAGAAACTGCATTATTTTAACTTTTTTAAAGCATAATAAAGTCATATAAAATTAAATATTAAGATTTAATTTATAAAAATATAATTCTGAGGGCAGTTACTCCTCAGAAATATGTTTTAAAAATTTAGCGGGATTTCCACCCACGACTGTGTCTGCTGGAACATCCTTTGTAACTACTGAACCGGCAGCCACAATAGAATTTTTGCCTATTGTAACACCGGGTAAAACAATAGCACAGGCACCGATCCATGCATTTTCACATACTCTGATAGGCTTGGAAATTGTGGATCTCCTGTCAGCTGGATTAAATGCATGATTGGTAGTAATTAAATTCACATTGGGGCCAAGCAGCACATGATCCTCCAGGGTTATTCCCCCGCGGTCTATAAACGTACATGCAGTATTGATGAATACGTTTTTGCCGAGATGGATATTTTTACCAAAGTCCGTATAAAACGGCTGGCAGATGACTGTGGTTTCATCTATGACAGATCCGGTTAACTCAGAAAACAGCTGCCTGATCTCATCTTCATCATGGAATACTGTATTTATCTCTGCAGTTATGCGGTGAGCCTCTTGAATTAATTTATAAATCTTAGGATAGTCTGGATCATGAATTGATATAAGTTCCCCAGATCTATCTCTGTCAAATATATCTGACATCGTAAAAACTGAATTCTGAATAAGTATAGATTGTTTTGTATGCAACAATCAGTTTGTTATAGCTGCCGTACTAAGATATGTAAGAATTAAGGATCCAACCAAATACAGAGTAGTAATTAGACTAAGGTATATAGGGAAGTGTACAATAACACATATGATAAAAATGGATTCTGGAAAAAAGATCCTAATAGTCGTTATGGATGGACTCGGAGATCGGGCTGTGAAGGAGCTGGATTATAAAACACCCCTTCAATATGCAAACACACCAAATCTTGACTGGTTTGCTAAAAACGGATCTACCGGGATTATGGATACGATAGGACCCGGCATAAGGCCTGGATCCGATACCTCTCATTTAGCTATTCTGGGATACGATCCCTTCAAAGTATATACTGGCCGCGGGCCGTTTGAGGCTGCCGGCGTAGGACTTGTAGGACAAAGCGGAGATGTAGCATTCAGATGTAATTTTGCTACAGTAGACAGCAGCATGAATGTAACAGACCGCAGGGCAGGGCGTATCAAAGAGCCGGACACTACTGAACTCGTGAAAGCCCTGAAAGATTTGAAGATCGGGGATGTAGACTGCATTGTAAAAGAGGCTACAGAACACCGTGCCGTACTTCTTCTGCGCGGAGAAGGTCTGAGCCCATATGTTTCAGATGCAGATCCTCATGATCTTGCAAAAGTAGGAATTTCCAGAGCTACACAGGAAGGAGCAGAGAAAACCGCAAGAGCGGTAAATGAATTTGTAAAGAAATCATATGAAATTCTCAACAATCATCCTGTAAACATCAAAAGAAAGATGGAGGGCAAACTCCCTGCAAACATACTGCTGCCGAGAGGAGCAGGAATGTTTCCGGACATTGAACCGTTTGAAAAGAAATACGGTATGACTGGATCATGCGTTGCGGGTGTATCATTGATAAGAGGAATAGGCAGGATCTGCGGGCTTGAAATCATCGAACCCACTCTCTGCACAGGAGGCCTTTCCACGAACATGGAAGCTAAAGCAAAGGCAGCCTTGACAGAACTGGAAAAGAAAGACTTCGTTCTTATGAATGTCAAAGCTTCTGACATAAGCTCACATGACGGAGCGGCAATGAAGAAAGTCGAAGTCGTTGAACGCCTCGATAAGATGGCTGGATACATCAAAGAGAATCTTCCGCCGGGAGCTATTGTAGTATTTACAGCAGATCACTGTACCCCAGTTGAAAGAATGGATCACTCAGGAGATCCTGTACCATTATGCATCTACTCGGAAAACAGCCTGAAAGATGAAGCTACAGAATTCAATGAAGTTTCATGTACCCGCGGCTGTCTGGGAAGAGTACTGGGAAAGAATCTGATGTCTATCCTCATAGACAAAGCAGACCGCTCAGAGAAATTCGGAGCATAAACATTAGGCTTTCAAGCCGCGGAGGTAATGCCCCGCGGTTATTGAGCCGCATCTCTTTTTTAATTTATCTTTAGCATTAATATCTCTTTGTTTGAAAGCTTTGGCAACTGCTGCAGCTAATTCAGGCTGTCTGTATCTTAGATCCAGTCCATACGAATCTATGCCCATCGTATCAATCTCATCCAGAAAATCAAGCAGGAATAAGTCAGAAGAATTCATGATGTGGGCCCAGCCGTATGGATCTCTTACAACAGGGAATCTCTTTCCTAAACCGTCAACTAAATTTCCTTCTCTCAGACTAGGATCTTTAGTAACCATCATTTCAACTCTGCCGAAAACCATGACTTCAAGTTTTCCCTTGTAATGTGAAGTGAGATCTTTCAGGTCTTCTCTGGACAGCTCCACTGAAGCTGTGTATTGATATAGATCAGGAATCGTATATGAATTGAAGAAATTCATGAAATATGATCCATACATTCTGTGTCCAATGAAGTGATAGGCCTGCCCGGGGGAGTTTACCATTACTGGTCCAGAAGCATCTGGAATTACGGGTGTAACGCGCGGAAGCACTGTCACCATCTCAATATCTCCGCATAGGTCACGGGCCTCTTCTGCATTCGGTGCATCATAATAGATGCGGTCAGAATAGGGCAGTACAGCTTTCAGAGATTTTATGTCAGATACGTAACAGGAGAGTTTACATTCTTTTTTTCTCCGGTTAGCCACTTTGCTGGGTATGTCAACCCACCGCCTTTTCGCAGTTGTATAACGCATATCCATTGAGATGAGTTTCTCAATCTCATTGAACTCCCGGTCTTTTGTTTTGTATACGTCATACTCTCCCATTTCAAGACGGAATGGAGAAGTAAGTTTTGAGATGCCGTTCTTGAAGTCTACAGACCTCACCTCAAATCCGCCGACTTTGTCAGCTCCGCGGTAAAATGTAAGTCCATCTCCAGGTTTCAGCCTCTCGGAATTTACAGATACGGTCCTGCCCTCCACTGAAGCCTTTCCAAGGGGAAGCCCTCTGGAATCTGCATAAGATTTCTGCATGACCTTGTCAGTCTTCAGATAACCTTCTGAAAATCCACGATTGAAAGCCGTCATCAGGAGCTCTGCGTCACGCTCGTCATAAAGAGGGTATTCTCCCCTCGCGGCCCGGTCTGCAGCCTTTTTATATAATTTTGTTGCTAAATATACATAAATCGGAGACCTGAGTCTTCCTTCAATTTTTACAGACCCGACTCCGGCACTGATAAGATCAGGCAGAGAATCGGCGCAGAACAGATCTGCGGTTGAGAGCATGAAGCTCGTTTCTTTCCCGAGGGTGTATTGTTTTCTGCATGGCTGAGCACACATTCCCCTGTTGCCGGACCTTCCTCCGACTGCTGAAGAGAACAGGCACTGTCCTGAAAAAGCATAACACAGTGCGCCGTGAACGAAAACCTCCAGACCTATTGAAGTTTCTTTTCTCAGAGCATTGATGTCACCTATTGAAAGCTCCCGCGGAAGAATCACTCGTTCGAATCCTATTTTTTCAGCCCAGAGAAGATCATCTTTAGAATGAAGACCCATCTGTGTAGAAGCATGCAGCGGTATTGACAGCTCTTTTTTTACCAGTGAAGCAAGGCCTCTGTCCTGGACAATTACTGCATCGGCGCCTATGGAATCTAAAAATGAAACAAAGGAGAACGCCTCCTTCATCTCAGAATCTTTGATTAGTGTATTTACCGTAACATACACTTTCATATTGTTTTCATGCGCTGTCTTAACTGCGAAGTCCAGCTCCCCGTCTGAAAAGTTAGCGGCAGAGCTTCTGGCACCAAATGTCTTGCCTCCCAGATATACAGCGTCTGCGCCTGCTTTTAATGCTGCTGAAAAAGCCTCTTTGGAACCTGCCGGAGCTAAAACTTCAATCATATAATTCACAACCAAAATGACTCTGCAGAGAATTAACTGGCATCCATCTGTCAAGAGATGAATTATACTTAATCATCAGAGAAATTAAAAACGATTTCTGATTTTTTAATCCCCTTGATTCTGCAAGTTGTCCTGTGAGAGGCATATGCTGTAGTATGTGTAGGTAGATTATCAATCTAACCGCGGTTGCTTAGATAAAATCAGGCTAATATCCAACAAAATGTCATAAAACAAATGTCTAAGGTTAGATTCGAACATTGGATAAATATGCCAACTGATAATCTTGAAATTATTCAAAATATCTAGCATTTTACCGAGTTTATATTTTATTGATTTTCTTAATATAGCAGGATAATGATATCCGAACATGAACAAAAAAATCGCTGCGGTAATTATCGTTGCGATCATCATTATTGCTGCTGTTGCAGCAGTTTTCTATTATGAGGACAGTAAAAGCAATGAAACGTCACCTCTCACCGGCGAATGGAAGCTGGCTGATGAACATGGCGTAGACAGTGAAGGAAACTTCATGTCGCATAATGAAACTGCAGAAACAGCGGTCATATCGATCAGCAGCGTAAAAGATGATTTGTTTTACGGAAAATATCTAAATGAAGAGATAGCTGGAGCATACATTGATGGACATGTATTCTTCCAAGCTACTGTAGATAGAGAAAAAGTGAATTTTGAAGGTCATCTGAATGATGGTGTCCTCAGCCTCACTTATGCACACGGCACAGACAAAAATACCTGCATTCATTATTCAATTTTTACCAGCAATGGAAAATATGAGGATAAAAACAAGTATGCTGACCTTAAAGATCTGGACCTCAGCATATCCAGCGGTTATATCTGTTCCATATCTGGAGCTGAAGAATTTATTGGAGATATGAAGCAGGGAATTAAAATAACATCTCACGAAGAAGGGGCATTCATCGGAGTGATGGATCAGGTGGTTGGAGATGATAATGTTCCATTAGAAATCAGAGGAATCATCTATCCAGATACCAACACTCTGTGCAGATTCATTGACGAAAACGGACATGTGTGGGAAATGAGTCTGAAGGATAATGTTGCCATAGTCAACAATATAATGATTTCAGACGTCGGCATAAATGAAGATGAACTGAGTGCTATTGAAAGAATATATGTAAAAAACAACAGCAGCATCTCTGCATCACTAAACCTCGATAAACTGGCTGGAGACTGGTACGCAGACTCTACACACACTCTGAGCGCAGACGGAAAGACCTCTGAAGAAACTGTTTTCCATTCCCTCAGCTTTATCAATATTTACAATTCCATAGCTGCCGGTACCTCTTCACACAATGGTGAAAACGGGAGCATAGTAGCTTACCACTTCACTGATCCAGATACGGGAAATCAGATGATAAAGGTTGTCAGCCAGTATGGAGATGAACTCATCACCGGTTATGGCTGGTTAAGCAGTGATGGTAATGTTTTCAATTTAATTGAAATTCATACTGATGACAAGGGAAAACAGACTGCTGAACATTCCACATTCAGTAAAAATACAAACAATGACAAGATCCTCGGCGACTGGAAAGTAGCCTATGCCAAAGGAAGTTCCCAGGGTACAGAATTAAAAGAATATTCCAGAGCAGGAACACCGCATCTGTCAACCTATGATCTTACAATCGATAAATCACAGTTGTCTTTAATCAGCGGTACATACCGCGATATGGACATTACCGGAACATTGCTGGGTAATTTAATTACGATTGAAATTCGTGATGAGGGCTCCAGCGAGCTTCTGAAAGGTTTTCTGTTGGAAACAGATGTATTAGTGCTCTATTCAACAGCCTTCAAAACTGTTGAAAATGTTGACAGCATCGCAACATGGTGCATGGTTTACACAAGATCCGGAGGACCTGTCGATTATAGCATGACGTATGATGAAGTCCCGGTATTGGAGAATAAATGGTTGCTGGCAAACGGAGAATCCTATAATGGTACATCCCACAATCTTTCTGGATCAAGCTTTGAAATCATCATGCAGGATGGAAACTGGATCTCATGCAAGATGGAACAGACAGTAGGTTCAGAGGTAGTCAACAAAACAGTAATCGGCTTCATATTCGATGCCGGCGGGCTCACTGCCGGTACAATGATTGATGAAAACGGCAACTACTGGTACATCAATGTCAGTGATTCTGCTCTTCTCATGCATTCAGCCATGCAGTCTGAATTAGCCGAGATAAAAGGACAGCCTGTAGCCGTTGAACGTGTTTATACGCTTGACGGAAAAGCTGTAGAATTACCGCAGACTCCGTCACTGGAGAATACCAGCTGGGATACCGCCACTATGTACTCTATTCTTAATAACGGCAAGATAATTGTTGCCGATGGGGACTTTGAAATGAAAATTGAATCTCAGAAAGGCTCCTTACTCGCAGGTACAGAAAATGTAGGTGATGTTCCCAGCAAATTCGCTGCCTGCATGTTTGAAAACGGCTACGGTATCACCATTGAAAAACTGCAGGATAGTGCAGGAGTCTTCGCTCATGGATCTGTGTACGATAAAATGATGATTTTTACCTGCACAATCTCATTCGGTGATTTCAGCATGACCTCAATTCTTTATCTTGAAGAAGAAATCTAAGCGGCTCCGGCCGCATTTAATCTTTTTTATAATCAAGATTGTGAAATTTGTAAATAAGTTACAAGATCCCATTCACATTCACTTATTTTGTAAAATTATTTAGCTTATAAGCAAACAAATGAAATAAAATTGCATTAAAAGGAGAAAAGTTAATAACCTCTTAGCATTTCAATCGCGATGATACCAGCAGCATAACTGAAAGCTGCATTTATCCGCCAGAAGTGATATGATGAGAGTTTGTTACGATCGATGCCTCCACTGCGGGGCCTGTGCCGGAAGCTGTCCTGTTAATGCGATTTATCTTAATGATTACATCATAGAATTTGACAGCAGCTGCACAAACTGCAAACGGTGCATCAGACTCTGCCCGGTGGGAGCCCTGTCGGAGGTTTCTGAATGAAATATACCTGCGATGTCGTAGTAGTCGGAGCCGGACCGGGAGGAAGCATGGCTGCAAAGCATGCGGCCCTCGGCGGTCTGGACACCATACTTATTGAAAAGAAGGCTGAGATCGGAGCACCCCTGAGGTGCGCAGAAGGCGTCTCAAGGAGAAGACTGGTGGAAGTTGGCATAGAACCAGACCCTAAATGGATTTCACAAGAGATCCTCGGATCGATCATGAAATCTCCTTCGGGTCACACCCTGAAGGTCATAGAAGCCCACGGAGACCATGGAGTAGGGTACGTTTTAGAAAGACATCTGTTTGACAAGGCTGTAGCAGAACAGGCAGCGGCTGCCGGTGCAAAGATCATGATGAGAACGGGCTGCACAGGCGTCATAAGAGATGCAGATGGAAAGCTCATTGGAATCCATGCAAGACAGATGGGTACTGACATTGAAATCTATGCCAAGTGCATAGTAGCTGCGGACGGCTTTGAATCTCAGACAGCCAGATGGGCCGGGATTGATACATCGATAGGAACGAACGATGTAGATACCTGCATCCAATACAGAATGACCAATGTGGATATAGAGCACGAATTTTGTGAGTTTCTCATAGGATCTGCAGCGCCCGGCGGATACATATGGATATTTCCCAAGGGAGAAAGAACTGCCAACGTAGGGCTGGGAATACAAGGCAGCAAATGCAAAGGAAAAGCAGATGCCAAGTATTACCTTGACAGATACATTGAAAAAGACGAACGCCTCAGAAACGGTCAGATTTTAGAGATAGCTGGAGGAGCTGTATCTACATCTGCAGGCCTCGAATGCTCTGTAGCAGATAACCTGATTATTGTTGGTGACGCTGCAAGAATCATTAATCCCCTGACCGGCGGAGGGATTTATCATGCCTGCATGACTGGCAAACTGGCTGGCGAGATCTTGTCCAAATGTGCTGAAAACAACAACTTTTCAAAAGAAGCCCTGATTGAATATGATTCAGCCTGGAGAGCTAAAATATATCCAGAACTAGAAAGAAACTGGAGAATAAAAGAGAAGTATGTTGAAATGTCAGATGAACTCCTTGATGAATTTATACTGGCAATTTCTGACTTCGACTTAAAGCAGATTAGAGTGGATGACCTCATTGAAGCTGCAAAGGAAAAGTTCCCTCAGATTCTGGAAGATTAAACCGCTCCAAAAACAAAGGCGATCGCCGTTACAAACATAGATACGATTACCAGCGTTTGGAACTTATCCAGGTTTTTGAAGGCAGAATAAGCTGTCAGCGCGATCAGCACATCAGCAATGATGATTATGCCATACAAGCTGCCTGCAGATCCACGCACCACAGGATAGATGCTTACAAGGATAGATACCGCAAAGAACACTGCTGCTAAGGCAGCAGCATTTCTTCTCCCTATCTTCATGGGAAGCGTTGTCCTTCCTGCATCACCATCCATATCTTTTATGTCAAGTCCTATCTCCCTTCCAAGAGATATCAGAATAATCATTGCGGCTATTGCATAGCAGGATTCCACGTTCCCCACTACAGCCCCTCCAAGAAGGAAAACCATGCCGGTGAGGACGCCGATAGTTATATTTCCGATAAATCCAAGCTGTTTCAATAATAATTCATAAACAATAATGAAGACGCATGCGGCTATGACGATCGCAGTAGAGACATAATTTGGAAGCAGAAACGAGAGGATGATGGAAAAAGCCAATGCGGTCATCCCAATATACAATGCTGTGTCGGCGCTCATACGGCCTGAAGGTATCGGCCTCTCGGGGTGTGCGACCTTGTCAACATCCCTATCGACATAATCGTTTACAGAGTTTCCTCCGATAACAAACGCCAGCACCACTGGAACAGCTATCAGCAGATCATTCAGATAATCATCAATATTTGATCCTGCTGCAATAAAAGCAGCAGCAATGAGAAATACGATCCCCATCAGCAGAACTACGGGCCTGAACAGCTGCAGATATTTGTTCACACCGCTCTAAAAGCATTTTTACACTTAAATTATCTGAAAGGAGAGGTATAAAATACTACAGAATAGGTGGGCATGATGTGCCGAAGGCCTTTGACTATGTCAAAAGAACTAAAAAGATACTTGCGGTCATCTTCATTGTCTGGCTTGCTCTCGTGTTCATAGCTCCTGCGACACTGCCGTCTGGAAGCGTAGATAATCTGGATGGTTCAGCGGGCAACATGGATAACATGGATGTCATTTCTGAAATGAATCCTCTGGCGGCTGTGATGTACATATTGGGAGATGCCAACTGCCACCAGATGGCCAGCAACAGTCTTTACATAAACGGCAATGAGATGCCGTTCTGCATAAGGGATACTGGAATCTTCATAGGTTTGGTGATAGGTTCGCTGATATCACTTCTTGCCGCTCCCAGATTCAAATGGATTGTTCTGGCAGTTTTGATTCTCCCCATCCTGATAGACGGCGGGGCCCAGATGGTATCTGACTATGTATCATTCAACCAGCTCAGGTTAGTTACTGGAGTTCTCTGCGGAATAGGCGTCACATACTTCTTAGGATACCTGGCAGAAAGCGCTGTTAAAAAGTGAGGGAGCAGGCACAAAAGTCCTGACGCGAGGCCGTTCTGATATGTATTTTGGAGCACACAGTTTTAATGTGGTGCGTAAGAGAACGGGCTTATATCGCTACTCCCTCAACAGTCATTAAAACGTACATGGATTTGAAACCTTCCCCATCAGAGGCGGATCGATAGATTGATTATACCCAGTCACACCTAAACATATAAAAATATGAACGCTTTTAAGAGTAGTTACAACAACAAATAAGATTGTAAATTATTCTGACAAAATGTAATATATAAGTTTTTTAATTTAAAGAATATCTCAATCATATTTGACTTTCTAAAAGAGACAACAGCCTAATTCAGCCCTGAAAGGTCTCTAAGATTTTATGATATATAATTGTCTGAACTCAGCCTGCAGACAACTCTTTGAGACACGTAATTGTTTAAGGGTGCTTAAGCATATTCTATGTGACTGGAATCGTACGCAGAACGTTTGCATTTTCTCATCGGATGATATTTTAGTATCCAGAGCTTTAGAAAGCATCGTTTAATCTAGACAAGTTATAAATACAGCGCCTTCATTTCAAAGAATCAGCGAGAAAAACATTATCTTTTAACCGCTTTTGAGGTTGATCGCTATGGCAGATGATAATAAATTAAAGACTGGGACAACTACGCTGGGTATTGTGTATAGCGACGGTGTGGTCATGGCTACAGAACACCGTGCTACAATGAATAACGTCATTGCTCATAAGGACGTTAGAAAACTCTTCAAGATCGACGACAACCTTGGATTGACTGTTGCCGGTTTAGTTGGAGATGCCCAAGTTCTTACTCGTTATGTTAAAGCAGAGATTGAACTTTACAAGCTTAAGCGTGGGGCGCCGATGTCCGTTAATGCTGCCAGTACACTTCTTGCAAATCTGATGAGAAACGGCGGCGGATCATATGGTTTCTACTATGTAGGCCTGATTATGGGCGGCATAGACAAGAACGGAGGACATTTATTCTCACTTGACTCTGCAGGCGGACTTATCGAAGATTATTTCATTTCTGTTGGATCTGGTTCACCATATGCATACGGTGTGCTGGAAGACAATTATAAGCCGAACATGTCTGAAGATGAAGCTGTCAACACTGCAATCAGAGCTTTGAATGCTGCAATGCGCCGCGACTCCGCTAGCGGAGATGGGTATGCAGTAGCAGTCATCAACAAAGATGGCTTCCGCGAACTATCTGCAGAAGAGTCCCTTAAAAGGGCCGAAGACATGAATCTCATGGTAGGCTTCGCTAAACACTACTAATTTCAAACTTCTTTTTTTAATTTAATTTATTCAGCTGGAATAGTTTATGAGTACAGAGAGGATTTTAGAAGAAGCTAGAGAGCAGATCAGCAAAATAATTCCGGAAGGAGTTAACATCTCTGGCATTGAATACGAAGGCCCTTTGGTTGTGGTTTATACAAAGGACATGGATACATTTGCATCCAATAATGATATTGTAAAACAGCTTGCCCAGGGATTGAGAAGAAGAGTAGCCATCAGGCCAGACCCATCAATGCTGGCAGATCCAGAGGAAGTCGAAAGAAGAATAAGAGAGATTATTCCAGATGAAGCTGAGATCACAGATATTTATTTTGACGATGACATCGGGGAAGTAATGATTGAGGCCATTTCACCAGGCATCGTCATTGGAAAACATGGAAGCACCCTTAACGAAATCAAAAAAGAAGTTGGGTGGGCGCCTAAAGTTGTGAGAGCTCCCCCTCTGCCGTCAAAAACAGTTTCCGATATCAGAAGTTACCTTCGTCAGATTTCAGATGACAGAAAGGTATTTCTAAAAAAAGTAGGAAGACGCCTGGCAAGACAGAGGCTTGAAGGCGAAAGCTGGCTCCGCATGACCGCCCTGGGAGGTTTCAGAGAAGTAGGAAGAAGTGCTACGCTGCTTTCCACAAGAGAGTCTAAAGTCCTTATCGACTGCGGAATTGACCCCGGAAAAGACGGAGGTACGCCTTATTTCAATGCCCCGGAACTTATGCCGCTGGACACTCTGGACGCAGTAGTGATTACCCATGCACACATGGATCACTGTGCACTTCTGCCTGTTTTGTATAAATTTGGATATGACGGCCCGGTTTACTGTACTCCGCCTACCAGAGATCTAATGTCACTGATGCAGCTGGATGGTATCAAAGTCTCTTTCGGAGAGGGTAAGAAAGCTCCATATGAATCATCTCATGTAAGAGAAGTCGTGGCTCACTGTATTCCACTGAAGTATGGAGAGACTACCGATATTGCTCCAGATATCAGACTTACATTCCAGAATGCAGGGCATATCTTAGGTTCAGCCGTATGTCATTTCCATGTCGGAGACGGCATGCATAACATTGCATTTACCGGCGATATGAAGTTTGAAAGGACCTGGCTGTTCAATGCTACAGCCAACCGCTTCCCGAGACTGGAAACATTAGTTATAGAGTCTACGTACGGAGGACACAGGGACTTTCAGCCATCCAGGGCAGACGCGGTCAACACTTTGAATGAGATCTGCGACAGAGTGCTTAAGAGGCAGGGAAAAATCCTCATCCCAGTATTTGCAGTCGGACGTTCTCAGGAAGTTATGCTGGTTCTCGAAGAACTGATGCGTACGGGTAAGCTGCCCAGTGTTCCAATATATCTTGATGGTATGATCTGGGAAGCTACAGCAATTCATACAGCATACCCTGAATACCTGAACTCACAATTGAGAACACAGATTTTCCAGATGGGAGAAAATCCATTTTTATCACCCCTCTTCAAACGTGTTGAAACTCAGGATATGAGAGAAAGGATATGTCATGATGATGAACCGTGCATAGTGCTTTCCACAAGCGGTATGATGAACGGCGGTCCGGTTATGGAATATCTAAAATCATGGGCAGACAATTCAAACAACTGCCTCATTTTTGTAGGATATCAGGCTGAAGGAACTCTTGGAAGCAGGATTCTAAAAGGCCAGACGGATCTGCAGATTCCAGAAAGGGGTAAGATGATCAATATCAAAATGTGTATGGATATTGAAGTTGCCGAAGGATTCTCCGGTCACTCAGACCGCAGACAGCTGATGGCATATATTGCATCTTTAGATCCTAAACCTAATAAGATTATCATAGGTCATGGTGATGAACATAAATGTTCAGATCTTGCTTCATCAATATACAAGAAATTCAATATTGAAACAAGAGCGCCGATGAACCTAGAAACAATAAGAATGCGCTGATCAGCGCGTTTAAACTTTTAATGAATCAGAGGAATCTGATTCATAGTTTCATTTATTTTATAAAAATTCTAAAGAATGTTATTCTAGACCAGGTATTTTGACTTGGGCGTTTTTATCTCCAAGCAGACAGACTCTGCTGTCCGGTCTTTCCCTGAGCAGCTCCATGCCCAAACGTGATGCAATCCTTTTGCCGAATTCAGCCACTGATGCGGGAGACGGCATGTTGTCAATAGTCATACGCCGCCGGGAGTCGCCTACAAAGACATAGCCCTTAGGTTCTATGAACATGGGATCGGCAGTTTCATCCAATTTGGCATACTCATCTTCCCAGCCCACATTCCATCCTTGGACGAGTGTATGGCGTATCACAGTTCTGGTGTTAAGGGATGGAAACAATTCCAGAGTCTTCATCAATTTTTCCCAGCCGTCCGGGATTCTTGGAACGCATATTCTTTTGTAAACTTCCTCATTCGGAGCGGCAACGGTAACATACAGCTGAGTAGGAAGAGGATCAAGTTTCTCCAGAATTTCCGGCGTGGTGCCGTTTGTAACTAGGAACGTAGTCATGCCCCTTCTTTTACAGAGTTCGATGAAATCGCCCAGCATAGGATACAAAGTAGGTTCGCCTGAGAGAGAGATCGCTACCTGTTTCGGTTCTCTTGCTTCCAGCCACATCTCTTTGCTGCAGCGGGGATCTCCCCCGAATCCAGATACCAATTTCTTTTGCTGCTCCAGGCAGTGTTCAAGAATATCTTCAGGTTCCTTCCAAGCAATATTTTCAGAATCAAATCCCTGGACTCTCCAGCAGAACAGGCAGTTGTGAGTGCACATGTTGACTACAGGAGTCATCTGCAGACACCTATGGGACTTGATACCGTAGAATTCTTGTTTATAACAAGGCCGGTCATGAAGCAGACTCTGCTTTACCCAGTGGCACAGCTTTACAGCTGCATGATCGCCATGAAGTTTATACTGCTGTTTTTTGAGAGTTTCTGTAACATCATTCATGTTTAAACCTCAAAACAGAGTGCTCTGGTTTACAGGAGATTTTTTCTTTTCTTTTTGTTTTGAGGAGGCTTTCTTCTCTTTTTCAGGTTTTTCACCGTCAGGATTCATAGATTTCATGATTCTCTTGACAGCCGCTGAATCGATCTTTTCCCCTAGAATGTAGGCAATTTCCTCCTGTTCCAGCTCCAGATCCAGAGAAGTTTTGAGTGCAAACTCCTGATCACTTATGTAGATTCTTGAAAAATAAGGCAGTATGTCTTGCCGCGTCTGTTTTGCAGACATGTGCACCGCTTCACCGAGCTTGCTGCAGATACTGGCCTGCACAGCCCTCATGCCTTTTGACCTGGACATTTTCATCAAGTACTGCGGGAAATTATACCTCAGGAATCCATGCATCTCCCTGGTTTTAGCAGCGCAGACGCCGTATGATAAGAAATCACCTGCATAGGACCAGAAACCAAAGTACTGTCTGCGGTACACTCTCCCCAGATATTTGTCGGCTGTTGCTACGGCTTTCATTCCCTTGTACATATCCAGATGATCACGGTATGCAACAGGAAGATTTTCTTCAATCCAGAGCAGTTTAGTTTCAGGAGGTTCATCCACTTCTGCAAGGGATCTTCTTGCCCGATCTGCATCTTTGGATTTGAAGATATCATCCATGACATTGTACATTGTCTTTTCCACTTCTCTGTATGAAACCGATGTAGCGTCAATATCTTTGATTTCGTCTTTGCCCATTGCAACTGCCTGAAGATCTCTTACTGCAGACCTCATATCGCCGTTTGCATTATCTGCAAGCAGTTCCAGAGCTCTGTCGGTGATTGTAATTCCCTGATCCTTGGCAATTTTTCTCAGAACACCTCTTATTGTGACAGATTTAATCTGTGAGAATTTTATTTGTTCTGTATCACTTTTGAGGGCAGAACTTTTTCTGGAAAGAGCATACCAGTCGTTTACGATCAGAATTACGGGCTGTTTGGTAGTTTTGACAACCTCAACCAATGCCGGCACTCCGCCTCTGTCCTCTTTACCGCTTAAATTGTCAGCTTCATCTAGGACTATGAGTTTAAGATTACCATCCAATGTTGAGAGAAATTCTCCTGAATCAGTAAATGTCTGGCCGAGAGCACCCCGCAGAGCAACACTCTTTACTGCATCGGCATTACGCTGGTCTGAAGCGTTCATCTCCACAGTGTCCCAGCCGTACTCTTTAGCTAATGCTAATGCAGCGCTGGTTTTTCCTACACCGGGAGTGCCTATCAGAACTGCAGCCTTTTTTACCGGCTTTCCCGCAGCCCAATTATCTGCCCATTGTCTTAACGCCGCTACAGCTTTGGGATTCCCCACAACCTCATCAAGGTTGTTAGGTCTGTAGAGTTCAGTCCAATCATCACTCACAAAGGTTAGATGCAAACACAGGATAAATAGAATACTCTCACAATTGCAGAGGCAGCAGATAAAACGCCGGACTGATTTAAAAAAATATGAAAAAGGTTTGGTTCAGTTGTGATCTGAACCAGAAGTTTTCAACCTGGCTGCAATAATGCCTGACGATGCCATCAAGATTCCAGATATGAATGAGATATAAACGGCTGCACCGAGAGCAGTAGTTGCCAGATTGCCGTTGACATAGCCCATTCCAAGATCTGACACCCAGACGCCGAAGATAATCGAGATTACTATAATCGATATGCCTAGAATGGCAGAAGCATAGCCCAGCTTATTCCTTTCACTCCTCATTTGGACTAAAAACAGACAAAATGCAGCTAACGAGATGACTGCAACTACAATAGGCAGATAAGGTTGAAGCCCGGTGAAATGCACAGTTGGCAGATCTATGCCAGTCCAGTTGTAGTTTAGATCAACGTGTGTGTAGACCGTCACATTGATCCATCCAAACACAATAGAAACTACGCCGACCAGAGATGCCAACATTCCAACAAATTTAATCACACGGGATTTGTCAGATTCCAGAGACTGTTTTGTTTCACAAAGCTTATCATGTTTTTTACTGAAAATCGGAAACAGAAACATTAGTATTCCGCAGATTAATGAAATTAAGAAGCCTATCCTCAGCTGGCGGAATGAAGGCTGGTTTATAAAAGAATTAAGTTCAAGCAGTGTAAATATAACTACCAAAGCTCCGCATATGGAAGACAAGGTTAGCCCGGTTCTGTTAGATATGAAAATATCTGTAATAAGCGGAATCGCACAGAGTATAGAAAATAAAGAAACTAACAGCGGAAAGTAAATCTCAATGTTTCCCGATAAAACACGCGCATTATGCAGGACCTGCAAACCATCTTCGCCGAGTGAGTGATTCATCGCCAGTGACGTTGTGAAGATGATTAGTATTCCTATAATCGCAGCGGAAATTCCTATGAGACTTGAATTTTTTATTGAGTTGCGTTTGTAATCTGCATCTTTGAGGAAACCGCAGAAAAATATGCCTATGCCGGAGATCATAGCTAAATAAAATCCAATCCCAACATTGGTTGATGGGTATGCATTTGTCATGTATATCTCTGAATGTTCAAAAATTGCCAATATGATTACGGCCATGCCAAGAATTGATGCGGAATATCCAACTTTATTTTTTGGTGCGTGCAGCCAGTATGCAAAAGCTACTATGTTAATTACAGAAATGATCATAATAACTAATGGCAGATATGCAAAAATTGAAGAGTCTGGAATCATATCCAGACCGCTCAGATTTTTGAGTTCATAATCGTGGATAATAAACCAGCAGGTAAAAAACGAAACAACACCGATGAGTGCAAAGAGTATTCCTGCTATAGCAAACATCTTCGGTTTTTTAAATTCTGCATCCTCACTCAAACTCAACATGGTGTATACATCTAGAATACAATGTATAATACTCGCCCTTTGATTCTAAATACATATAATTCATAAGATTAAAAATGTTAGATACTGGCAGGTAATTAATGAAAATAATGCTGCACACATATGATGTGTAACCAATAGGTAGCACATGCCGCACTAAAAGGTACTCAAACAAGTATAGTAATAAGAAACAATGCTTCATATTACAAAATAAATACTATGAAATCTATACAGGATTTGGAGTTGTTGATACTATAAGTTTTAGCTGCCTGCAGCAATTCTATTCATTCACTTGAGGGATTAAAACGAGTAGACTGAAAACAGCATCAATTGGAATGATTATTGTCGCATTAGCAATAATCTTACTCGCTTTGCCGAATTTTGAAGATGATAATTCCAGTAATGGAATAATTAGTGATAATGACGGCTCCCCTACTCTAGAGGATATCTACAGCGATCCAGAGATAGCATACCGGTTGAATGAAGACGGCTGCAGTGTTACTGTTCAAGGGCTAGCACAGTTTGATCTGACAGACATAACAATACCTGAAGTCGTAAAAACCAAAAAAGGAGATTATGCTGTTACTGCCATCGCGGCTGATGCGTTTGTCAGTGCCATGTCACATGACCTGAAAGAGGTACGGATTGAAGCTTCTGGAGTCGGTATAGGAACTGGAGCATTTTACAACTGTGCATCTTTGGAACAAGTAGTATTTGCCGGCAGCGTCAGAGAGATAGGAGAGTTGGCGTTCTATAACTGTAATTCATTGAATGAAATTGAAATAGAAGGTGATTCACTGATAATCGATGACAGTGCATTCATGGGCTGCTCATCGATTGTGTCTCTAAAACTATCAGGCAGTATAGTTTCTATTGGACAGTATGCATTCGTAGGATGTACAAGTCTTGATTCAGTGAACATTACAGGAAACCTTGAAAAAATCGACAACAATGCATTCTACAGATGTCAGAATCTTAAAACTGTAAATCTCCCTGCAGGAATGAAAAGCATAGGCAATAATGTTTTCAAAGAATGCCACTCAATTGAAAGTTGTATCATAGATGGGAATAATAAAGTTACCTTGGGAAATAATTCATTTTATGATGCTTTTGGTATACAATCTATAATCAATGAAAGTCCATATCTGAGAATCACGGCATCATCAAGAGCAGAGCTCATCACAAGCGGAATTGAACATCCATGGGACAATCACGTACAGGTCTGCATAGTTATACCATCAGATGATACAGTAATTGAAGATCGCGCCTTCAGAGATACTAGATGCAGCATCGTAGATGTAATTATACACGACAGGATAACAAAGATAGGAATGGAGGCTTTTGCTTACACAGATCTGTTTAAATTGAATCTTCCAGACTCCATAACATACATAGGCGACAGGGCATTCAAATCAAATAATATTCAAACTCTGGTTATTCCTGGGAACGTTGTGTATATCGGAGATTCTGCATTTGATTACTGTACAGGTCTTTCGTCAGTTTCAATACCCAAAAGTGTAGAACATATCGGAGAAGCAGCTTTTGCACATTCAAAGATGAAAGAAGTTTATTTTTCCCATTCTGACATGCTGCCAGAAATGCCAGATATGAAGATATATGGAGCAGGTTCAATATTTTATAACTGTCAAAAAAATATTCAGAGAGAAACCCATGATGCATGGTATCCAACACTCGATGACGGCGGTCTTGATGTATACATTAAAGCCGGCATCAAGAACACAGACCGGCTGGAAAATCAGTTTAACAATCTGAATATAATCACCCTCGAAGATCATGTAATAACGTTTGATCCAAATGGAGGAAGCATAGATACCATATTCAAAACTGTAAAAGAAGGTGAGAAAATTACACCTCCTGCACAGCCTCCAGTGATAAGAGACAATTGGGGAATAGAGTATAACTTCATAGGCTGGTATTATGAAAATGAACCTTACAGCTTTGATACTCCAGTATCTGATGACATTGTGCTTACTGCAGCGTGGGAAAGAACTGTGACAGATAACATTGGAGATAACAATCTGATATATTTCCTGATAATTCTTGCAGCCATAATCATCATAGTGATCACTGCTGCATACATATACATTAAAAAGAGATAAGGAGGATTCATTCCTCCAATTTTTTTATAATCGGAAATAATTAAATACTAGTTGAAAAAGCTTCAGCAAACCATTAAGAATTATGATCCGAGAAAGTATCCGAATTTCAGTCTGAATAAGAAAAATAGACGCAGGTCTTTTTACCTCACTCCAATACTGAGTGCTGACTTTCTGTTCACATGTGTATATCATTCAGGATAAGTTTTAACATTCATAATCTCAACGAGGGATTTATAGGAATTATGGAACATCTCGGTTGAGACGATTGATGGAAACTCTTGAAATTTGCGGCATAGAGGTGGAAATAGAAAGGAAGAAAATCAAAAATCTTCGCATGTATGTTCATCCACCTTACGGAAATGTGACGATATCTGCACCTCTTAAAATGAGTGATGAAACGATTATAAGATTTGTAACTTCAAAGATAGATTGGATAGAAAAACATCAATCCAAATTTCAAAAACAGAAATCAAAAGCATGCCGTTACACAAATGGAGATGAAATAAACATCTGGGGAAAGAAATACCCATTGACAATTATTCCTTCAGAGACTAAAAGTTTCATAGTCAGCGGAGATAATGCTCTTCTACTGATTGATGAAAGCAGTACTTTCGAACAAAGAGAAAAGGTTGTAAATGTTTGGTATAAAAATCAGCTGGAACCAATAATGCTTGAAACCGCAAAAAGATGGGAGAACATAATCGGCGTAAAAGCTAGTTCATACATCATCAGAAATATGCACACCAGATGGGGGAACTGTAACACATCCACCAAGCGAATCTGCATCAATCTGCAGCTTGCTAAAAAATCACCGGAATTTTTAGAGTACGTAGTAATTCATGAACTGTGTCACCTTCTGGAGGGCAGCCATAATGAAGTTTTCAAATTATACATGGATAAATATCTGCCTGACTGGAGAGCATTAAGGAAAAAATTAAATGAAGAACCCATAGGGACTTTTTAAGCAGAATCCACTGTGATTTACTGACATCTCAGAAACTGCATTTCATGACATTACGGCGATGCTATAATAACTTCAAGATGATTCTCCCCTGATATGAGTTCAATGTTACCGCGGTAAGTTTGGATTCATAACGGGGATGATATCATATCTTCTAAAAAGTTAACAAATGAGGTCGGAGCTCCAGTAGCTGAGAATGAACATTCATTAACTGCCGGACCTCGCGGACCTGTGATGCTGCAAGATGTCTGGCTGTTAGAAAAACTAGCACATTTTGACAGAGAAGTAATTCCCGAAAGACGCATGCACGCTAAAGGCAGCGGGGCATATGGTACGTTTACAGTAACACATGACATTACTGAATACACAAAAGCTAAAGTTTTTGAACCGGGAAAGAAAACAGATGTCTTCGTCAGATTTTCTACTGTAGCAGGAGAAAGAGGTGCTGCAGATGCCGAACGTGATATCAGAGGATTCGCCTGTAAATTCTACACTGAAGAGGGAAACTGGGATTTGGTAGGAAACAACACACCAACCTTTTTCATAAGAGATGTGCACGATTTCCCAGATTTAAACAGAGCTGTAAAGAGAGATCCCCGTACAAATATGCGTTCAGCGCAGAATAACTGGGACTTCTGGACCATGCTTCCTGAAACATTCCATCAGACAACAATTGTAATGTCTGACCGCGGCATACCAGCATCATTCAGAAATATGCATGTTTACGGCGAGCACACTTTCAGTTTTTACAATGCTAAAAATGAACGCGTCTGGTGTAAATTCCATCTTCATACTCAGCAGGGAATTAAGAACCTTACTGATGCTGAGGCAGAAGAATTAATCGGCAGAGACAGGGAAAGCCACTGCCGGGATTTGTATGAAGCTATAGAACGCGGCGAATATCCACGCTGGACCATGTATGTACAGATCATGACTGAAGAGCAGGCCAGGAATCATTATGAGAATCCGTTTGACATCACCAAGGTCTGGAAACATGCAGAGTTCCCGCTTCATGAAGTTGGTGTTTTGGAACTCAACAGGAATCCTGAAAATTATTTTGCAGAGGTAGAACAGGCTGCATTCACACCAGCTCATGTCGTACCTGGAATTGGTTTCTCACCTGATAAATTCCTGCAGGGACGTCTTTTCGTTTATGGAGATGCCCAGCGTTACCGTCTTGGTGTGAATTACAATCAGATTCCGGTCAATAGAGCAAAATGTGAGGTTCATGATTACCACAGAGATGGAATGATGCGCGTTGATGGAAACTATGGCGGTGCTCCTGCATACACACCTAACAGCTTAGGTGAATGGGCTGCCCAGCCAGAAGTTATGGAGCCGCCGTTAGATCTCAGTGGAGCAATGTATGCATTTGATCCAAAGGATGATCCTACTGACAACTGCTTCCGCCAAGGTGGAGATTTATACCGTTTGATGACAGAAGATAAACGTGCGTTACTGATCGAGAATACTGCACGCAATATTGCACCAGTAACTCCGAATATCAAGTACCGCCATGCCGTCCACTGTTATCTGGCAGATGAAGAGTATGGAAAACGCATCACGGAAGCCATGGGACTGAATTTTGAGAAAGTCAAAGAACTTTCAAAACTGTCCAACGCTGAACTGATAAAAGCTACATTAGATCAGAAAATGCAGTAAACACACAGTCATCAGATGCATATGTCATCTGATGATTTTTTTTCTTTTAATATTCGTTTTATGCAAGCACTGTCAAGTTTGATATATGATGATCAATCAAACAGACTTAGTTGTCTGCCTGTTGATTTTTCTTCGAATAGATTCAGGTATTCAAATATCTGATTATTGTCATGGAGGATGCCGTTTTGTTCACATGTACTATGGAACAAACTCATCAGTTCATGATTATGCGGGCTGCCGATTGAATACTGGTTGCCAAATGCACTGACATACTTTTCTTTAAGACGTGGAAACAGTTTGTCCAGCTGGCTGTAAAAATACTCCCTGTTTCCTTCCCTGAGCGTTAATCCCATGCCAAAACAGATGATGCCGTGCACCTTTGCTTCTATGCAGTAATCCAAAATCCCAGATATATTCTCATAAGTATCGTTAATAAACGGAAGTATTGGACAGAGCCATACTACGGTGGGTATTCCTGCATCACGCATTCGCTTCAATACTTCAAAACGTTCCTTTGTGGTGCTGACATTGGGCTCTATTTTTTTACAAAGTTCTTCGTCATACGTAGTCATAGTCATTTGCACTACGCATTTTGTTTTTTTATTGATTTTGTCTAACAGGTCAATATCTCTCAGAATAAGATTTGATTTTGTAATTAATGTAAAACCAAACCCATATTTATATGCCAGAGTCAGAGCCTTTCTGACATTACCCAGTTCTGCTTCCAGAGGAATATATGGATCAGTCATTGATCCCGTACCAATCATACATTTTTTCTTCTTATGCTTAAGGGCGGCATCCAACAGTTCAATAGCGTTCTCTTTAACTTCAATATCCTCGAACTGATGATCCATGTGATAACAGCTGCTTCTTGAATCACAGTATATACAACCATGAGAACATCCGCGATAGAGATTCATTCCATTTTTAGCAGATAATATCCCCTTTGCCTGGACATAGTGCATCTCTTTACCTCATGATCTGCATTAGCATTCAATACAAAACAGACATGTGCACAGACGTTTAAATAATCTATTGACGAGATAAGTAATTAAAATAAAAAAATAAATTAAAAGTGGTTTTACATCTTCATAGTTATTTTCTCTCGTTCCTCCTGGGATGCCGCGGCCAGCTTCATGATTTTATTAATATCCAGCGACAAGGCTTCAGCAACCCGCGTACCATAGTCTTCATCGACTTTATAGAATAAAGCAGTCTGACGATATTGTATGCTTTCTTTAGCACCACCAAGGTGTCCTGCAATATTAGAAATCAGATGATCCTTGTCCTTATCACTCAGAACTCTGGTATACAAAGCTCTGGCCTGAGCGAAATCAACATCATCTATCGGCACCTGATGTCTCATGGCTTCATCATCAACTATTGATGCAGGCGGAGTGTATGAGATATCTGGAGCCGGTGCGTCAGGTACTGAATTTGGATAATAATTGGGATCTGTGCCTACAATGCCATAACTCATCGGTCCGTCCCTCTGATAAACATTTAATGCTCTGGGTGCGTTGATTTTAAGCTGCTGAAAATTCGGACCGAGCCTATAACGCTGCGTATCTGTATAAGCAAACAATCTTGCCTGCAGCATCCTGTCAGGGGAGGCGCCGATACCTGGAACCATATTGGATGGAGCAAAGGCAGACTGTTCGACTTCATCGAAATAATTCTCAGGATTCTTGTTCAAAACTATTTTTCCCAGAGGAATCAACGGAAAATCTCCATGATACCAAACCTTAGTAGCATCAAATGGATCGAATTCATATTTTTTAGCCTGCTCTGGAGTCATTATCTGCACATATACCGTCCATGAAGGATAATTTCCATTTTCAATTTCCTGATACAGATCGATTGTTGCATGGTCGGCCTCTTTTCCCTTAAGTTCTATGGCTTCATCGGCAGTCAGAGTTTCATTTCCCTGATCACACTTAAATGTATATTTTATCCAGACATATTCGTTTTTCTCATTATACCACATGAATGTATTAGTGCCAAAACCATCCATGTGACGGTAATCTTTAGGAGTTCCCCTGTCAGTAAATAAAATCGTTACCTGATGAATGCTTTCAGGAGTTAAAGACAGGAAATCCCAGTATGTATCATAATCATGGAGATTGTTTTTAGGATTTCTCTTCTGACTGTGAATGAAATCTGGAAATTTAATAGCATCTCTTACGAAGAATACAGGAGTGTTGTTGGCTACAATATCATAATTTCCTTCTTCTGTGTAGAATTTAACAGCAAATCCTCTTGGATCCCGATCAGCATCTGGACCCCCTCTTTCAGTATTGACGATGGAAAATCTTACAAAGATATCAGTCTTCTTTCCAACTTCTGAAAGGAAAGCGGCTCTTGTATACTTGCTCAGATCATTAGTTACCTCAAAATATCCATGAGCACCGGTACCTTTTGCATGTACAACTCTTTCGGGAATACGCTCTCTGTTGAAATGGGCCAGTTTCTCAGTCAGATGTACATCCTGAATAAGTGTATACCCACTTGCAGTGATTGATGCCTGATCGTCATCAATTGGAGAGCCGCTGGCAGTAGTTAATTTTCCTTTCATAAGCTGTCTGTTGCAATGTCATATATAATCACATTGCTTGAGAAAAAATTGGTAAATCAGGGTATATTCTCAGCTTAGGTCGAAGATTGATGAGATATTTACTGAATGATGTGGATTGCATTAAAGATTGAAATATATATTATTCAGACTCCTCATGCATTTTGCGTATATTTTCATCAGACAAAGCATCAAGTAAGATAACATGAGGATGACCCTGGACATTTTCAATCATGCAATCCACCCCGTAGACATATCGCATAACCTCAGGAGTTATGACTTCTCCAGGTGTTCCTATTTTATAAATAATTCCAGGAGTACTCATGATGATTATTTTGTCTGCGTATTTTGCTGCAATGTTCAGATCATGACTTATCATAAGAATCATCATATCATTTTTATGCGAGAGACTGCTGAGCAGATTGGTAACCATCAGCTGATGCCTTACATCCAGATTAGCAGTTGGTTCATCTAGAATTAAGACCTGCGGAAGCTGTGCGAGTCCTCTCGCTATGGACGCCCTTTGATGCTGACCTGCGGAGAGTTCATTTAGATTTCTCAATGCTAAATGAATTATGCTCATCATCTCCATTGTATCACATGCAATATCTACATCTTCATTAGTAGGAGAACTCCAATTTTATGAGGGTATCTTCCAATCAATATGGAATCAATTACAGTCATTGAAAACATATCATTGGCAGCTGCTGGAACATACCCCATTATCTTTGAAATTTCTTTAAAAGACATGTCATTTATGTTTTTATTGTTTAAAAAGATCTGTCCAGAATCAGGTTGGAGTATTTTATTTATGCATTTAATAAGAGTTGATTTTCCTACCCCATTTGGTCCAATTATGCAAACTAACCCTGGTTCATTGAGTGTTAAAGAAATATTATGCAGAACAGGTGAATCGTCATAACTGAAATTAACATTATCTAAAGTTATCTCCATCACCACGCCTCCTTTCTCTGTTTTACTAGGAGATATAAGAATAAGGGACCTCCCAGGAAAGCAGTCACGACACCAACCTGTAAAACTGCAGGATAGATTACAGTTCTTCCAATTACATCAGAAATCAATACTAATGCCACTCCAAACGCTGCTGAAGCAGGAAGCAGATATCGATTGTCTGAACCGATAAATATTCTTGCAACATGTGGTGCAACTAGACCCACAAAACCAATCACTCCCGTGAAACTTACAATACCAGCAGCCAAAAAAGATACGACTACCAAACAAAATAATCTTAGTTTGTTTGCATCTATGCCTAGCGATTTTGCACTTTCATCTCCAGTTGCCAGGATATTCAACTTATTCGAAAGGGTTACTAAGACAACAGATCCAATGAGTGTGACCGCAGCCATAACAGGAAGTGTTTCCCATTTTGACTTAGCTAATGTTCCCACCTGCCAGTTGTAAACAGCTGCAAGATCCTCTGGATTTGCCATTAACATGATTACAGTGGTCAGAGCATTGAAAACATACATCACTGCTATTCCAGAAAGGATCATTACGGTAGGAGACGCTTTTCTCAATCCCGATATGACAATGATGACCGCTGCTGGGATCAATGAAAATATAAATGCATTTATTACGACACCGTAGGATGAACCCACAACTGTGATTCCTAAAATTATAGCAATGGTCGCTCCAAAGGAAGCACCTGAGGATATCCCAGTAGTATATGGATCAGCCAGAGGATTTTTCATGGTGCTTTGCATTGTAGCCCCTGCTATCGAAAGGCCTACCCCAACTAGTGCTCCTGCAATAATGCGCGGCAGACGACTTTCCCAAACTATCAGATCTTTTGTAGCATCTGTTACATTTCCCAGAATGTGGTTGATAATTATCTGATATGATTCAAAAAATCCTATTGGGTAACTTCCAACAGTAACTGCATAACCTGCAATGAGTATGGAGATGACTACACAAACGATTATGAACATTCGTTTTTTCCAAAGATATTTTCCATAGCCCAGAGATACATCTTCTCTTGTAGTATACATCCGTTTAAGATCATTTTTTGAGAGTTCATTGGCTGTATGACTTTTCACCTTTGTACCTCCAGATCATAAAAAAAGAAAGATTATCGAAAGTTACACTTTCGAAGGTATGTATATGAAACCGGTTGAATCGGCCTTCAGATAATCAGAATCTGTAGAGCTCAAACCATTATTTACAGATGTAAAATTATCAATATATTCCTGAAGAAATGCATCTGCATCTACATTCTCAAAGGCATCTGCATAAACTGTACATGCCAGATACAAAGCAGTGTTCATCTGCATTGTTCCTGATGTTATACCAGACCCAGAAACCGCAATCTGATTATTTTTGGCTGCACTGGTAGTAACCAGATACTTTGCACCTACATCATAAGATGTTTTTAATTTATCCTCATTGGGGAAAAGTCCTGATCCCGATCCTAAAATAATAACCCAATCTGGATTTTTTCCGATTATGTATTCTTGATCAGTGTTGTAATACATAGTGTCAGATGATAATTTTCCTTCTTGGTTCAGGTACGATGCAAGATTGTTCATCCCAGCGATAATGCTGCATTCATAGCTTCCAGAACCTCTGCACTCCACCTCAACTTCTAAAGAAGATTCTGTACTGGATCCAAGGTAGGTCACTAGAACTGTCTCTTTTTTATCTACATTTGAAAGTCCATCATCAATTATTTTCTGTATGCGATCTTGAAACTCAATAAACTTGTGTGCATTTTCAATATATTCAGAGTTTCCAAGAAGATATGCTAGCGTAATAACTGCTGATGATACGTCTCCACCTTCCCAAAATGGAAGTCTAATCATATCGATTTTTGATTCGTCTGAAAATTTATCTTCAATTCCTACAAAATATATATCTTCAGATCCACAAACAATTGCATCAAGATTTGTAGACATTATCGTCTCGAAGTCATATCCTTCATGGAATCCACTTCCAAAATTCCTTATGTTGGAGGTATCCAGACCTCTGTATATGTCGTTTGTACTAAGGCTATTGTAGATTCCACTGTCTGTCCATGTGAGAATGTCTGTAGCCCCGATAGCCATGATCCCATACATAATAGGCCAATAGTCAGCACCTATCGTATTCACAGGTTGACGTACGGAAGCAATGTTTCCATTTAGATTTTCATAATAGATCTCAGATGCTGTCCCTGCTAGAATAGCTTTCAGATACTCGACATCTTCTTGATTCGTTTTTCCATCGCAATTTGTATCGCAAAATTTATTTTCTTCATTTTTTCCATCTAAGACATTTTGCAGATATGTTAGATCATTGTTATCTAAATAATCATCACCATTTGCATTTCCATAAACCACGAGCCGAATGTCTGATGCAACCGACGGTTTATTATCAGTGCCACTGTTATTTGAATAAATCACTGCAATGGCTCCTCCTGCAACTACGAGGATAGCGACTACAATAATTGCTACAAGCTTGTTGTTCATAATCTCACTTGGATGTAATATCCAACCATTGGATCATATATCCCATATATTATAGTTGTGGAAAGAACGTAGGAGACATGATATTCGACAAAAACACAATTAAGATCTAAAATGATATATGTTATAAACAGATAAAAGAGTAGATTGTAAGCAGAAAATATCTTCTGCTTAAATCATCAACAGAGAATGATCCAGTTAGATCAATCGATATAGAATGTCTCTGGCGTTTTATACTCAGCACAACTTTTTATGAATTCATTTGTAGCGAGTTTATACATGAAGCCATGAAACGCCCTTGCATTCATTGGACATGCATGAATACAGGCTCCGCATGATATGCATGTTTCCTTGTTCGTCTTTTTTGGATGCTCTGCAGAAATTGAGTGTGTGGGACAGATGTCAACACATATGCACGATCCGTTACACTTACTGTCTCCTTTAGGCTTTAGAGGCACCTTTCCCGGTTTAATGTATTGTGAATTTCCTTTGACTTTAATGGTCATATAGCAATCTGGAGAAAATGTCGACAGCAGTTTACTGCAGTGGTCTGCAAATTCAGCAATAAGTCTGAGATCATTCTCATCAGGCCTTCCTGCTGCCACCTGAGGAAATATAGAGTGCTGAGCGATAAATGCCCCGGCACCTACTACACAGAAGTCATTTGCCTCTAAGAGATCTTTCAGTTCAATCAATGCATCTTCATAGTCGCGGTTTCCATACACAATTATAGCAATTGCAGGCTGTTTACTGCCTTTCAAGTGATTGATCATGCTCACGCAAGGCTCTGGAATCCTGCCTGCATACGCTGGCATTGCTACAATAAGTACTGAATCACCTGAAATTTGGATATCTTCGGTCAAAGGTGTTTTCAATAGATTATATTCGGTAATGTCGTTGCATATTCTGCTGGACGCTGCCTTGATAACTTTTTCAGTATTTCCACTGGGACTAAAATACACTTGAGTTGCTTTATCAAAGCTCATATGCTCACCATTTTTACAGATGGGAACAGCTAGGTTGTATAAAATTACTTAGTATCAATAATAATTTTACGAAATAATTAAGACTGAAAATGACTGCTCATTTTCAGGTTTCAAATAGTTCTTTTCCTGAGTTTACCAGTCTCATCCCTGAAGTATGCAGTTCCATAAGGTGCATGCAGCAGAGGAATTATATCTGGATCATAATTGCATATTGTATTTAATGAATAAATTCCTATGTTGAGAGGATCATTCAGGTATTCATCAGACTCATCTCCTGCCAAGAATCTCCAGCCGCTGTCCGGCATTTCGGGATCTGGCTCCTCTCTGTACATATAACCTATTTTTTCGCCATCCACCATAATGCGGTCCGTAGCTTTGCATCCAAGCGGTCCATACCAATCAGATAATACAGGCTTAATGTCTTCACTCGGGATAGCGAATTTCTTTTTGGATTCTGAAACACATTGACTAGGCCTGTTGAGATCCACAACAGGATCGATGCCATCCAGCATATGTATCAATTCATCTTTGCTGTGGCTCACCTTAAATTCTATCTCCTCGCGGTACAGAGGAATGATCTGATAGAAATTGATGCATTCTCCATTAGGCAAAATACATTTATCTGCTCCTTCGTCAAAATCAGTCATATTGGAAACAATCATTCCCGATAGTTTGGTGTTTTCTGCAAAGGGTTCGTTGTTAGACACTGTGTGTCCCCATGCAAGCCAGGTATTTTGCTCCCCGGGAAGTCTGGCCATAACTTTCAGCCATTTTACAGGCCAGAACCATATATCACTGTTGCTATTTATAGGCCAGTCTGGAGGCAGACATATTACAAGCTCCGCCCTGTCAAAATTCTCGCCTTCGAAGTTAGGCGGTACAGTCATGCGGTGGGCACCCATGCCCATGGTCACAAGCGTATAATAGTTATGATCTGGATCAGGATCTATAATCGCTATATCCACATGAATATCAGGAGAGACTATTTCATGGAACACTCGGCCATAATGGCCAATACGCCTCTCAATATGCCGCTCAACAACTTTAAGCTGCTCTTCTGTATAAAGTTCTGGATCAAAGTTTTCCTGTTTTAAACCGGCCGCTTCTTGAAGCTTTTCCTTACAAAAACCAATGAAGCGCATTGTATCCTCATCGTTTTGATCCAATTCCCAAGCTGCCTCAAACTCATTTTTAGCTTCGTCAAATCTTTCCAGGTAATAATAAGCGTAACCCAATTCAAAATGCCAGTAAAAATCATTCTTTCCTTCTTCTTCAACCGAAAGAAGTTTTTCAATGGCTTCTTCATACCTTTTTAGATTATTGAAGGCTCTCACAAGATGAGAAATGACGTCGTAATCCATCTCCTCTTCAACCATTAATGAGATCTCATCTACGATCTTCTGGAATTCATCTTCTTCGTGCCATTTGTTTAGTTTATAAAGAGTTTCCTTATTCATTTATACTCCCTCTTACCGCAATAGATAGTCATCTGAAAAACTAAATGATATCATCATAATTGCTTCGCTAGTCTCCAGATTCTCACCTTTCTCTTTTGCGTCACAGATTGCACCATAAATTGAACTTACATAGACGTAAGAGGAAAATACTTCATTCGAGAAAAGATTGTCGTTGAATCCGTTTAATAAAGCTTTCTGTATAGAATGGTAGCTCGCTATCTGATTCTTATAAACTTCTAAACTTTCTCCGTTTCTGTAAATTAATACAGACTCAGGATACTGAATAGAAGGGAATGCATTTTCGGCACACATCTCGGGAATAAAGGCCTGCAGTTCCTCAGCAAGACTTGAATCCCCTAGCTCCTCAATCAGTTTCTCCAGGTATTGCTGATAGTCATCTCCAGAAGTACATTTTTCAAATAAGCTGACTGCCTTGACAGTAGCATCCTCAAGTTCTTCTTCGCTGTAAGGATATTCCAGATAAGTTTCTTCATCCTGGGTTATAAAGAAAAACTGCTTTTTAGAGCTGAAGTCTGTTGTATCCCATTTACCAGCGATCTCAGAAACTATGTTGCTGAGCTCTCTGCTTTGTATATCATTAATGCGGCATTCTCCCGTGATTGAATCTCCATTTTTGGCTGCGTATACTTTAACATACACAAATTTCTGATTTCCCAGACGTCTGATAATGCCGTCTCTCAGCAGATTCCAAAACTCATCGATATCGTCACCTTCCGGATTATTACCCATTCCGACAATATCTGATTTGTATGCATGCCAATTGTGTTTTTCACCAGCAAATTCAGAAACCAGCTCCTCTGAATTCTCCCCATTCATCATGATCCTGATGCCGTCTACAACTGAGAACAGGAAACTTCCCTCAGCCATACCAATTGCCTTTTTTGGCGTATCACCCAATGCAACTGAGCATTCAAACAACTCTCGGTCCCATGAACCGCAGTTGAGAGTAAAATACAAAACAGCCATATCTTCTGCTAATTCTTCCACAAACGGAGAAATCGTCAAATCCCATTCAGGAATGAATAATTTACCGTCTTCAATGACGTTATCTTCTACGATCAGTTCATGAAGACCTTCAAGGATGTATTGCAGAGGGTCATGTGGACAAAAAGAGTCGTCTATATCTTCAAGATAATAATTGCAGTCGTCCAAAATATCTTTTGCATCTTTATTATCAGGATTTAATTGAAGTGCTAGTTTGAATTCATTCTTAGCATCCAGATCTTTTCCGAGATAATAATAGACATATCCCAACCGATAGTGCCACAGATCGTCATCTTTTCCCTCAGCACTCACAGAAAGCAGCAGTTTAACCGCAGTTTCATAATCTTCCAGATTATTATATGCTCTTGCAAGTAAAACTATAAGGTTGTAATCTCTTTCTGATTCTGGAACGCTCAGAATTGAGTCTACGATTTTTTGGTGTTCTTCAGATCGATGCCAGCTATCTAACTGCTCTATAAATTCTGATGACATGCAACTTCCTCCTGATCAATAATCCAATCTTATTGGAACTTTATTCTCTTTAGCAAACAAAACTGCTTTGTAGAATATACAATATGCAAATCTAGACAAAGCGTCAAAATCAAAAACATCTTCATTGGATTCATCAGAAACCATCTCAATGTCAAACCAGCTGAGAATGGTCTCTTCATCAGCATTCCATCTCATTTTATTTATATATTGAAGATCAGATTCCAATTGTCCTACCGTAGACATATTAGCCTCTTTGCCTGTTGGAAATATATAACTGAATGACATGCATTCTTCAAACGGGACCCACATTTCAATTCCATTCAAAAACGAATTTATATACGACTCTTCTTTAACAAGATCCTGCACTATGAGATTGTCATTCCAATCACTGAATTTTTCATAAAGTTTAGGAACTTCTTTTCCAGAATACAAACATGCGCTTAAAATGACTAAAGCACCATAACCAGCCCAATCTGGTTTATCAGTGTAATACTCTTTTTCATTGTTTTCTTCCCAGGGCTTAAGAAAAATGTCTTCATTTGACAGTCCGCTTATCAATGCTTCCATCCAGAGTTCAGTTGAACTCTGGACCTCTTCAGCATCTATGTTTTCATTTCCCAATTCACCATCTGGTGTTATGATTTCACAGCGGACGTTATTTTGTTCAGACCACTGTTGAACAGCGGTTTTCCAGTTGCGAGTGTAATACCTTGTCAATGTCCCAGCATATAGATCTAGACCCATTTTATAACCTCATTTCAGACCTAAGATTGACTATGTTTCCATCTGGACAAAACTCAGCTAAATGAAATTCAAATTGATAGTCTTTTAACATGCGGTCAATTCGTTTGAAAAATTCAGACATGTCATAGATCAGCAGATCTTCGTATTCATACATGCTGCCGCTGGCGCTTCCCAGAGCTATTCCAATTTCTCTGCCACTGCCTTTCTCACCAAGAATTTCGTCTATCAGGTAATATTCAAAATTATACCTGAGATTGAATATTTTGTCTTCATCCATTTCCATCGGCCATGTGTAGAATAGGTAAACGAGTTTGGCTCCACAGTTCTCCATGTCCATATATGTATTATTTACATCAGAAATATATTCAGCAACTGAATTCAAAAGAGATGTTAAGCCGCTGAGTGTGTCATGTCTCAATTTGTCTGTGTATTCATTTCCAAAGGCATATGCAACACGGATGTCACTGGGGTTTTCAATCATTTCTTTTCCAGACAATTTTAGAACATTAGACATTTTTTCACACATCTGTTCCATGGGAAACATCTCATCCGTTGGAGAGCGCAGCAGTGATAATGTGTCAATATAAAGCCTCAACAGATTTTCACTGAATAATAATTTCAACATATCAACAACTATAATGCTTGCCTCACTCTCTTCAATTGATTGAAATTCTTCTGAATAAAAATATAAGTTAAATTTGTCAGATTCAGATTCATAATTAAACGATATTTTAACATTTTTTATCGGAATACCATTGACTGAGAGATCATTGCAGCGGTTTAGTTTAGGTATCGATATGCCAATATCCCATTTGTTCTGAATATTCTTCGGAGCCCTGGAAATGAGATATGGAAGAAGATAGTAGAGAGGACTGCTGCCGTTTAAAACAAATGTGAATTTGAATCCTTTTTCAACAAAGCACTTGATATCCTTGGTTATTAAATTCGTGCCTTCTGAAAAGAAAGCTGTGACTTCTGAATCACACACGTTGTTTTCAGAAAATTCAGATAATTTTGCTTCATTGTCACAGAACCACTTCCAGAATGAAGATACTCTGTCAGAAAATTGATGTTCTGGAATGAGCTTATTTCTAGGAACAAGCCTCTCTGACAAGCTTTCCAGATGAAGTTTGACATAATGATAAATATGACAAAATTCTACAAAGTCTGAAGCATAATCTCCTTCAGGATTTAATTCGAATGCTTTACCAATCTCTTCATTTACTTTTGTCATATCATTTGTAAAATAATACGCCTGACCCAGAATGAAATGCCACATATAATCCTCAGCGCCTTTATCACTGACTGAAAGAAGGCAGTCGATGGCTTCCCGATACTTGTAAGTGCGCAGATATGCCTCAGCTAAGCGGGTAACAAGATCATAGTCCAGTTTATAATCTGAGATGCTTGTGATTGCTCCAATTATGCTGCAATAATCACCGCTGTTGCGCAGTTCATCTAAACGTTGACAAAGTTCCTGTTCCACTTGGATCAATTTCATATCAAGACATTAGTATTTAGAAAATAGCATTCCTTACGTATTGAAATTGACTAGATCGCATAAAAACGCTGCAGAGACAATATTATATGAGGGTGTTTAATATTCCAGCAGACCACTTTAGAGTTAAAAGAAAAAATCAGGTATGACCATGCAGAGAGATCTGACAAACGGCAGTGTTACCAAAACAATGCTGCTATTTGCGTGGCCGATGATTTTAGGTAATTTTCTGCAACAAATTTACAATGTTGCCGATACTCTGATAGTCGGAAGATACGTTGGCTCTGACGCTCTAGCTGCAGTGGGATCCTCTTTTGCATTAATGGTTTTTCTGACGTCTATCATCATAGGGCTGTGTATGGGAAGCGGAGTTGTTTATTCCATATTCTTTGGTGCCAGGGAGGAAGAAAAACTAAAGTCCAGTTTTTTCATGTCATTCGTATTCATTGCTGCTGTTACGATTGTAATCCAAATTACCACATTGTGTCTGATTGATCCGGTACTCAGCGCACTGCATATCCCATCTGAAGTATACAACGCAACTAAAAGCTATCTCACAATAACACTCTATGGAACTATTTTTGTATTCATATATAACTATTTTACAGCAGTACTGAGAGGCATTGGAAACTCCACAACTCCACTGATATTTTTAGGAGCAGCTGTAATCTTAAATGTTGCTCTTGATCTGATATTGATAATATCATTCGGAATGGGTATAGAGGGTGCCGCTGCTGCAACCGTAGTTTCTCAGGCCGTATCTGCAGTTTCAATTGCTGTTTACTGCATATGGAAGACTCCAGAATTCAGACTAAAACGAAAACATCTAAAATTTGAAAAATCGATATTGAATAAGATTGTACAGTATTCTTCTCTGACCTGCATACAACAATCAATTATGAATTTTGGAATACTGATGGTTCAGGGATTGGTCAATAGTTTCGGAGTGTCGGTAATGGCTGCATTCGCAGCGGCTGTTAAAGTTGATTCTTTTGCATATATGCCTGTACAGGACTTCGGAAACGCATTCTCCACATATGTAGCACAGAATTATGGAGCTAGAAAATCAAAAAGGATCCATGAGGGAATAAAGTCCGCAGCAAAAGTATCGTTGATATTCTGCATTGTAATCTCAGCAATAGTAGTGATCTTTGCTAAACCGTTAATGACACTGTTTGTAAGCCCTGAAGATGTGGAGATCATTTCAATTGGTGTCCAGTATCTGAGAATAGAAGGGGCCTGCTACTGCGGAATCGGCGGTCTCTTCCTTCTTTACGGTCTGTACCGCGGAGTAGGAAAACCAGCGGTATCGATTGTTTTAACAGTTATTTCACTGGGAACCAGAGTCCTGCTGGCATACGTCTTGGCAGCGATACCGTCAATCGGCCTGGTAGGAATCTGGTGGGCAATACCGATAGGCTGGCTGCTGGCAGATATTACTGGAATTGTGTATTATATGCGGAATAAAAAATTGATAGTTGCTTAGTCTGATTCATGGAGGTGAGTTCAGCTTCATGACCAGACACTCAGCAAAGTTTAGTCTTCATCACCGTATGCAAGATCGATATCTATGAACTGAATTACCAGCTGACAGATCTTTCCATCTGCATCATACCCAAAGTATACCGGATAAGTGCCGTCTCCAAATCCAGTTTGAAAGATGGGTAAATGATAAATTGTTCCTGGAACTATCCAGTTTATCCAATCTCCCCCCTCTCGTTGATGTTTTGGATTTTCAGCATAGCTTTTTGCAAAGATTGCCGCAAAGTAATCATCATAAATGTTCTTACCTGGATTACTTTCAGACCAATCATCATAAAATTCACAGAATGCATCCCTCACCGCGATATCACATATACACGCTAAGCCTGCATCTACATTGAATCCATAATATTCATCATCTTCCAGTTCAGAGAGGTTTTCATTTCCAATAAGAGCCTCTTCAAAAGTTACAGCTTCTTTTTTAGTGAATTGAACACGCACCGCAGCATATCTTGAGCAATCAGAATCATCTTCAGAGACCACACAGGCAACTGCATGAAACTCTCCAGGAGGTACTTCTGTAAAATAAGGCTCCTCTTCACAGTCGAGATAGCAGAGAGGGTCTCTGACTAAAATCACACCTGTTGGAATGGACACTATACCAAAGTCCAATAAATCCAGTTTTTTACCGGCAATTTCCGGCATAGTGAAGTAATTGTTAATCGGAGCTGGACAGGTCAATTTTTCGCGAATCTCTTTAAAGGACTTGAGCCATTCTGCAGTAGGTTTCATCATTCAGTCCATAGTATGGTTCTGTTATAGAGTTATCTGTAACGATTATGCTGACAATTCATTTAGTTTAAATTTATTTTTTTCAAAGTCTATCAATCCTTCATTTCTAAGTTTAGACAGTTCGTTGGATATTGCACTCCTATCCACGGAAAGATAATCTGCAAGCTGCTGCCTGTTGAATGGTATTTCAAATTCAGGGCTGCGGGCTTTCTTAGACTGTTCAGAAAGATAAGAAAGAAGTTTTTCTCTAATGCTGCGTTTTGAGGTATGCTCTATTCTCTTTGTCAAAACAAGATTTTTCTCTGCAAGACTCCAAAGTAAATTACGGATTAAGACTGAATGAAACTCGCATGCTGAAGTACACACATTCATTATTTTATTTACATTAATAAACAGGACGTCAGTGCGTTCTTTGGCAATTACATTGATTTCCAGCCTTTCTGTGCCTAAGCAGGCATAGGCTTCTGCAAAAATCTGGCCGTTGCCAAGACATGTAAGGATGTTATCGTTCTCCCAGAAATCCTCTTTCACGATATGCACATTCCCGCTCAATACTATTCCGACATTATGAACGATATCTCCGCTCCGCAGGATGACTGCATCTTTCTGATATCTTTTAACAGTGCCGTTCATGCAGTCTAAGATAGATAGTATTTCATCATCTGTCATGCCGGAAAATAGCGGTGAATTTCTGATCAAATGCAGATATTTTTTCATTATACTCACATTGTTGTTTTTACAACGTAATTGTTTTATTTATTATATTTCATTTGCTACAGTGTGAAGTGTCATGATAAGAAAAATAGTTAAGATTGATGAGAAAAAATGCAACGGCTGTGGCATATGCGCAGACGCATGTCACGAAGGGGCAATTCAGATAGTAAATAACAAAGCTAAGCTTGTCAAAGATGATTATTGCGATGGATTAGGAGACTGCCTGCCAGGATGTCCGACTGGAGCTATATCGATTGAAGAAAGAGAAGCGGAAGCCTACGATGAAAATGCTGTAAAATCACATCTGCAAAACAAAGAAAAGGAGATTGCTTGCGGATGTCCAGGAGGACAGACAAGGGTTATCGACACTTTAGACAATAATTGTCTAAATCAGTGGCCGATACAGATAAAGCTCGTTCCCACAAACGCTCCCTACTTTGATGATTCGGAGTTGCTTATAGCCGCCGACTGCACCGCTTTTGCGTATTCAAATTTCTATAACGATTTTATCAAAAACCGCATCACATTAATAGGATGTCCAAAACTGGACTCAATAGATTATAGTGAGAAAATTTCTGAAATTATCAAAAATAACAAGATCAACAGCATCAGGATTGTGATGATGGAAGTGCCATGCTGCACCGGTCTTGAAAATGCAGTATTAAAAGCTCTTCAAAACAGCGGAAAAACTATCCCGTTGCAGACTTCAATAATATCAATTAATGGAAAAATAATTAAAAATAAAGCAGGTGATTAAAATGGATGGAAAAATGTTTTGTTTTCAGTGTGAACAAACAGCAGGATGCAAAGGATGTACCGGCGAAAACGGTGTATGCGGAAAATCATTCATGGTAGCCAATACACAAGACAGCTTGACACAGGCACTTATCGATCTGTCTCTGTCTCTAAATGGAAAAGAACCGAATGACAATCAGCGCCGCCTCATGCTTGAAGGGCTGTTCACAACGATTACCAATGTCAATTTTGACTGTGAAAAAATAACTGCGCTGACTAAGGAAATCAATTCCCAGTTTCCCAATACCAACTCTGAAGATACATATTCAGATCATTCACTGCAGTTATGGGCAGAAACAGAGGATATCCGTTCACTTAAATCACTTATATTATTCGGCCTTCGCGGCATGGCTGCTTATGCGTATCATGCAGCAATGCTTGGATATCAAGATGATAAAATTTCTGACTTCTTTTTCGAAGGATTACGAGCTGTAGGAAATCCAGAAGCTAATATGAATGGACTGCTGCCGATTGTAATGGAGGTAGGCAAAGTTAATCTAAGATGCATGGAGCTGCTGGATAAAGCCAATACTGAAACTTATGGAACTCCAATACCATCAACTGTTTCGCTTACAGTAAACAAGGGCCCGTTCATAGTTATAACCGGGCATGATCTGAAAGATCTGAAACTCCTACTAGAACAAACAGAAGGAAAAGGAATAAACATCTACACTCATGGGGAGATGCTGCCGGCTCATGCATATCCAGAACTTAAAAAATATGGCCATTTAAAAGGTAACTTTGGTACGGCCTGGCAGAATCAGAAAAAAGAGTTCTCAGACATTCCTGCACCGATCCTGTTTACAACGAACTGCCTGATGCCTCCCAAACACAGCTATTCTGACCGTGTATTCACAACCGGAGCAGTATCATTTCCCGAGACGATTCATATTGACGAGGATAAAGATTTCACTCCAGTGATACAAAAAGCGCTGGAACTCGGAGGCTATGAAAAAGATGTGGAGTTTGCAGGAATAAATGGCGGCAAAGAAGTTACTACTGGATTTGGACACGCGACTGTGCTGTCTATTGCAGATAAAGTAATCAATGCAATAAAAGACGGGCAGATCAAGCATATATTCCTGGTGGCTGGATGCGATGGGGCAAAACCTGAGCGCAGTTATTATACGAATTTTGTTAAACTCACACCGTCAGACTCCATCGCGCTGACACTGGCATGCGGCAAATACCGTTTCAATGATCTTGATTTAGGCACTGTCGCAGGAATCCCCAGAATTTTAGATATGGGGCAGTGTAATGATGCATATAGTGCAATCCACGTAGCTGTGAAACTTGCTGAAACTCTGAACTGCAGTGTGAATGATCTGCCCATCTCATTTGTAATCTCATGGTACGAACAGAAGGCAGTCAGCATTCTGCTGACTTTGTTATACCTCGGAATTAAAAATATCCGCCTGGGTCCATCAATTCCTGCATTCATGTCCCCAAACGTTCTGACATACCTTGTTGAGAACTTCGGCATTGCTCCGATCACAGTACCGGAAGATGATATGAAAGACCTGCTGAAGCAAGCCTGAGACACTTTTACTAAAATCTACAACAAAAGCGCTTGAACCCATTTGGATTAAGCGCTTTACACTTATTATTTATATGTGACAGTATCCGCAAGGTTACTGCTTTCTATATATGAGTCCATATCAATTCAGATAAGACATATATGAAAAGATATGAAGAGTATCTGCACATGCTGGTGAATGAGATCCATTCTACCATTTTTGCTACGGTAGATAATAACGGAAATCCCGTGACATGTGCAATAGATATTATGTTAGCTGGTGAAGAAGGCCTATACTTTCTGACTGCTAGGGGGAAAGCTTTCTATGACCGCCTCGTTTCCCACCCAATAATATCACTTACAGGAATAAAAGGTAAAAATACATTGTCTTCAAAATCCATAACTATCTGCGGAAAAGTAAAAGAAATTGGAAACGGCCGCATTCCAGAGATATTTGCAAAGAATCAATACATGGCTGAGATTTATCCTGATGAGAAAAGCCGGACATCCTTGACAGTCTTTCAAATTTATGAAGGAGAGGGAGAATTTTTTGATCTCAGTGTAAAACCTATATTCAGAGAAAAATTTTCATTTGGGAATGCTATCATTCGAGAAACCGGGTATTTTGTTACCGAAAAATGTGACGGCTGCTCTTTATGCTATGATGTCTGCCCCCAGAAATGTATAGATGTCTCATATACTTCAGTTAAGATTAAAGAAGAGAACTGCCTGCATTGTGGGAGATGCACTGAAGCATGCGACCGGCAGGCTATAGAAAGAAGATGATAGAATGAAACAAGAAGAACGCCTTCGGTGGTTGATCGAGCATCTTCTGCAGGAAAACAAAGATTGCCGAGATGTACCGTCTTCAGAACATGAAAGAAAACAACTGCTACGGGACTTGATGAATATCAGGACACCCAATCAGGTCAGTAAGGAGTTTTTAGAGATACAGGACGAATACCTTTCAGAAGAGCTGTCAAAGAAGAAGATTACTTCATTGAATGATCTTAGCCCCATTGATGAGCATATCTACATCTGGAAAGGAGATATTACTACACTTGCCGTAGATGCGATTGTCAACGCGGCTAACAGTTCCCTTTTAGGATGTTTTATTCCAAGACATGCATGCATAGATAATGCAATTCATTCTGCAGCCGGGGTACAGCTCAGACTTGCATGCAGCGACTTAATGACAAAACAAGGAGGAAGAGAACCGCCTGGAACTGCCAAAATAACTTTTGCATACAATCTGCCATCTCAGTATGTAATTCATACTGTCGGGCCTATGATTCAGAATGAAGTCACACAAAAAGACCGTGAGTTACTGGAATCCTGCTACATATCATGTTTAAACATTGCTGCAGATCATGATGTAAAGAGCATAGCATTCTGCTGCATATCTACCGGAGAATTTCACTTTCCCAATTATGATGCTGCCAAAATTGCCGTGAATTCTGTAAAAGGATTCTTGAAAACACATAAGATGAATGTAATTTTCAATGTTTTCAAAGAAGTGGATTATGACATCTACAGACGACTACTCAAAACAAATTAAACGCCTTCGGTGCGAGATCGAAGAAACTGATGCAATTGTGATAGGCGGGGGATCAGGCCTGTCTACATCTGCAGGTTTGACATACTCTGGAAAACGATTCGAGGAGAATTTTTCAGACTTTATCACAAGATATGATTTAACAAATATGTACACCGGAGGGTTTTATCCATATCAGACAGCAGAAGAATACTGGGCATACTGGAGCAGATACATCTATGTTAATAGATATAACAAAACTACTGGCCAGCCATATTTGGATTTATTAAAGATTGTAAAGAATAAAGACTATTTTGTAATTACAACAAACGTAGACCATCAATTTCAGATTGCCGGCTTTGACAAAAACAGAATATTCTGTACTCAAGGAGATTATGGGTTATGGCAGTGCTCAAAACCGTGCCATCAGAAAACATACGACAACGAAATGATCGTACGTCGCATGGTGTCAGAGCAGGAAGACATGAAGATACCTTCAGAATTGATACCACATTGCCCCATCTGTGGAAGAAAAATGTGTGTAAATCTTCGCATCGATAACAATTTTGTAGAAGATGAAGACTGGCATTTTGCAGCAGAGAATTATTCCATGTATATCCAAAATCATAAAAATAGTCGCATATTGTTTTTGGAACTGGGAGTAGGATGCAATACTCCAGCTATCATCAAATATCCTTTCTGGAGGATGACTTATTTAAACCCACAGGCAGTCTATGCCTGCATAAATCTGGGTGAAGCACATACAGCTAAAGAGATCGAACCTCGTTCCATATGTATTGATGAAGATATAGGCAAAGTTCTGAGAGAGATTGTTGCATAATATCATAGAAATTCAATATCTTAAAGTTTGAGCAAACTCTAAGTTTAAATAATATGTATGATGTCTCTGTAATCTATCGAAGAGCTCAGAAAATCAATGAAAATAATGCTTTCAAAAGTATATTGAAAACTATACAGATAAGGAGGAGCTGAAATGGAAAAATCAAAAGTTTACTATACCGATTTTCGCACAACCGCATTCGGCAACGGACTGCCGGCCAAACTTAAAGAGTTGATTAAAGCTGCTGGAATTGAACAGATCGATATGGCTGGAAAGTTTGTTGCCATAAAGATGCATTTTGGTGAGCTGGGCAATATTTCATACCTGCGCCCGAACTATGCTAAAGCAGTCGCAGATCTAGTTAAAGAATTGGGAGGAAAACCATTCCTGACAGACTGTAACACCATGTATCCCGGAAGCCGTAAAAATGCTCTAGAACATCTTGAGTGTGCATGGGAGAATGGATTTACACCTTTGTCTACAGGCTGCCCGATAATAATCGGAGATGGGTTAAAAGGAACTGATGATATTTCCGTACCGGTTGTAGGCGGAGAGTACGTTAAAGATGCAAAGATCGGCCGTGCAATAATGGATGCTGACGTTATTATCAGTCTAAGTCATTTCAAAGGACATGAAATGACTGGATTTGGAGGAGCGATCAAGAATATAGGAATGGGCTGCGGTTCACGTGTCGGAAAAACAGAACAACACAGCAACAGTCAGGCATGCATAGATGAAGAAAAATGCCGTGGATGCCGTTTATGTCAAAGAGAATGTGCCAACAATGGTCTGGTTTTTGATGAGAAGAAAAAGAAGATGAGAATTGATTCTAAAAACTGTGTTGGATGTGGCAGATGCCTTGGAGCATGCAACTTCGATGCAATCTCATTTGAAAATTCCAGTGCCATAAAGGAATTGAACTGCCGCATGGCGGAATATACGAAAGCTGTCGTATATGGACGTCCACAATTTCACATATCTCTGATTATTGATGTCTCACCTAACTGCGATTGTCACTGTGAAAATGATGTTCCAATTCTTCCAAACATTGGAATGTTCGCGTCATTTGATCCTTTAGCTTTAGATCAGGCTTGCGTAGACGCTTGCCTTGCTGCTCAGCCACTGCCTAACAGCCAATTGACAGATAATATGAAAAAAGCAGATTTTGTCGACCACCATGATCATTTCACCAATTCCACACCTGAATCGGAATGGCGGAGCTGTTTAGAACATGCTGAAAAAATCGGACTTGGAAACAGGTCATATGAGCTAGTCTTTGTAAAAACCAACTAAATCTATTTTATTTTAAAACAGCCTCCTTCTTGGAGGTATTTAATATTTTTAAATACAATCCAACTATTATAATTACACATCAGCTATTAGATATTTGACCAGTTGATATTAGACACCGCATGTTTAAAAAGATTCATGGAAAAAGATGTTATGACCATTTGAGACATTGGAGAAATCCATCGATAAGTTAGTAGCTATGATGTTTCATGAAGCTGAGTTAAAAAAATATAATCAACCATAATTAGAATGTATTTTCACTTAGTAATCTAATTGAGGATGTGTGCAGTCCGGCTGGAGTATATAGAGAGGGTGGCGGACGTATTTAGGCATAAAAGAACATACGGGGAAAGGCCACAATGTTTACAAACCGTTAGAGTACAAGGGGATGTGTGAAACTTATTAATCCACACAGTATTCAATATACTCTTGATGTATGATGATCAGCTTTGCAGATTTATCGCATTGCATACTATACTTCAAAAACCCTAAAATTTGACTAGACGTCATAATATATCCAATGATTTCCTAAATACCCTGACCTTTTTGTCATGATAATTATTATGATATCTAAAAAATATATGTAAATATTATTAAACATAAATATAAAATATAAAGCATGTATAAATAAAGTTTAATTTTATGGGTCATATGCTTCATGAGCAGTATTGCATATGTACATTACAGTAAGTCTAAATTTTACTTTGTATAAGAGATGTATAGATATGTATATATGGTACTATAAGGATTACCATCTGTTCAAGAGGGCGTGGTTGATTTGATTGAGAATAACCAAGATTTGAGTGGGGGGGGGGGGACGTTCATCCTCAATAACTCCTAAAAAAACAGATTTAACGATTAATGAGGACAAAATATCACATCCAGACCAAACAATTCAAGATTCTGAGAATGGTACTGAAGAGCTATGTGAAAAAAATGGCTATGAAGGTTCCAATAGCCATGTTAATGGGTTATCTGATGATATTAATGACTTATCCAGATTAGAACCTCCAAAAATAAACAACGCATCTACTTCTAGAATTAATATTAGTGGAAAGATCATACTCGAAAAAAATGATCAAATTGACAAAAAAGATGAGCTATTACAGATACATAATAGCATACAACAGATAATTAAAATGCTTGAACCAGTACTTCAAATGGTTTCTGGAGCTGGCTATTACGAAAAGACAAACGATGAGAATCAAGAAAGTATTGAAACATTCGAAGAAATGTTAAGAGACATAAATACGAAGATTGATGAAATAATTCATGCATATAATGTGCTAGTTTCATTATACTCTAAGATCAACATTACAGATGGTATTAATGATTTGGGAAAACATCTATCTTCCGTAATAAATGAAACGTGTGGAGATCTAGCAAAGAGTAAAAACATAGATACAGAAAATAAGATCATTGATTACTTTATAGATGTATTCGAAAATTATAAAAAAATGTACAATGCTGCTGAAAATAACAATAGCTTTGATTATAAAAAATCATTTTTGAGTATAGATCAGATGTTTAGATATGCTCTAAAGAATATAAATGTAGAGTATATTGAAAAATTTTTAGTTGGAGAAAATGTTGATTATGAAACTATGAGAATAATAGGAACTGAAAATACTGAAGATGAGTATAAGGTAAGTACCATTAGTAATTACATTGATAGTGGTTCATATAAAAGAAATGACAGAATAATTCGTCAACAAAAGGTAATGATTTTTACAAGAATGGAAAACTATGAACAAGAGTGAATATTATGAAAGTATATCTAGGAATTGATCTAGGAACAACTAACTCTTGCATATCCAGAATTACAGATATGGAAGATGAGCCAAGAGTGATAGAGACATCGGCATCGGATAAACATACTCTTCCGTCTGTAGTTAGTTATGAAGAAGACGGAATTGTTGTAGGAGATATAGCAAAACAATATTTGTTTGATGTTAAACATAAAAATAAAACTATAAAATTAGCAAAGATGTATATGGGTTCAGAAAAAAGATGGAAGATAAATGAAAATTTGAGTGTGACTCCCGTAGATGTATCTGCAGAGGTATTAAAAAAATTGATGGAGCATTACAAGAATCAATATGGTAATGAAAGTTATGAGTGTATAATAACATGTCCAGCAAATTATATGGAGAATAAAAAAATCTTGTTTTGGAAGCAGCAAAAGCTGCTGGAATTTCAGTTAAAAGTCTTTTGAATGAACCCACTGCAGCTGCAATATCATTCTTTAAAACAAATAAAGATACGATCGGAAAAACAATAGTAGTCTTTGATTTAGGTGGTGGTACACTTGATGTTACGGTTGCTACGTGTATAAAGGTGCAGCGAGATGGTGATGAGAACTACACATTGGAATATAAAATACGCTCATCTAAAGGAGAAGAAATGCTAGGTGGATCATTATGGGATATTGAAGTAGAGAAAGAAATGTTACTGCAATGTTCACAACAGACTAATAGATCAGAAGAGGATATTAGAAAGAGTGTTGCTGATTATACATTGATAAAGTGTACATCAGAAGAATATAAGATTCAGTTATCTTCTGGATCATTGGATACTACGTTTGTATTACGTTCAACCGGCGACCTTGTAAATTTTAGATTTAGCATTGAGGATTTTGAAAAGAAAACAGAACATTTATTGCTCAAAGCACTAGGCGTATTTGATAATGCACTAGAAAGTGCATATAATAGTGAAGTGGAAGGTCTTCAAAAAATAACAAAAGATGACATATACAAAATAATACTTGTTGGAGGGGGGTCGAGGATGCCTCAAATCAAAAAAGGAATGATAGCAAGGCATCCAGATTTTGCTGATAAGATACTGATGAGGGATCCAGACCTATCCATATCAAAAGGTGCAGCGATATGGTGTAAAGAATATAATGAAACTATATTAACAGAGCGCCTTTCCAATACGTTTGGGATTAGTGCGTACCCGAATGATGAAGATGAGGATATAGTTTGTTGTAATCATATACATATAGGTCAAAGTATACCATGCGAATGCACATTGGACTACTTAACACGTTATGAATGCACAGCTCTTCACCAAAACATATATCAAAATGCTTCATCAATAGGTACAAAATATACTTCATTAGATGAATGTGATAAAATAGGAACATTAATTGTTCAATTACCACATACTGTTCCCAAAGATACGCCAATAAAAACCACATTGAAAGTAGATTCATCTGGAATATTAAGCGTCATAAGTGAGTGCATAGGCGTAACAAATTCTTGTACAATCACTCTCACACCAGAGCTAGAAGAATCACTTCCAATTGATCTGATATTAAGAGTAAAATGAGTATAATTCAGATAGGTGATATGAATGTCAAAAGTATCAATGGAAAATCGATATAAGTACTACTATGAACAATTAGATATTAGATTAAAAGAAGCATATGATAGGATACATTCTGGATTAATAGATAGAAACAAATATATATATTTAAATAAAAATTACAACTTTTGTGAAATTGACAACATAATATCAAAAATTATTCTTGATGACCCGATGATATATGACATAAGTCACCGTTCGATAAAGACTAATGATGGAATAATTGAAATAAAAATAAAATATATGTTCGACAATGATAAGAAAACAATATTGGATGATCAGATAGTGTATAAAATAAATGAAATATACTATAGTGATATATTTAACTGCACAGATGATTTTTCCATTGAAAAATCAGTTCATGATTGGATAATAAAAAACAGTGTTTGGCACAAAGAACAATCCAATGACCGAATTGAGGAATCAGAATATCACAGTATACTGGGGACTCTTTTGTATGGGCGTGGTGTATGTTCATCAATTGCACATACTACCTGCTTGCTACTAAATAGCTATGGAGTAGATTGCGCTTCAATAACAGGAAATAATCATCAATGGAATATTGTAAAACTAGATGATGTGTGGTATCATCTTGATGTAACATATGATTTTAATAATAATTATCAGTATTTTAACATAGATAATAAAACTTGTTTTTTAGACCATGAATGTGAACAGAACGTTAATTGTCCATCAATGGCTATGAATTACTATGTAAAAAATAGATTAATTGCATCAAACAAGTATGAACTGGATAGGGCAATTATTAAACATATCGATGAAGACTCATTTATGGTTAAAATTTTAGATCTAAATATGAGTGACGTACGTAATATAATTATGCAATTGAGAGATAAATACTTTGATTTAAAAAAATACAGATATGAGTATGATGAGATTCAAAAAATGCTAATATTGACAAGGAGGGGTTATACTGAATAAAAAAATTATTAATAAAAAAACAGAAATAATAATAGAAGATGATGAAGTGAATGGTACACAAGTTTTTCCATTTACAAGTCCTAAAGAAACACTCGATGTAGCAATAGAAAATATTAATGATCAGGAATTAAAGGATTTTGTCATCAGAGAAATCTATAGGAAAGATGCAGATATTGGAAATTTATTACCATCTGACGCATATAGATCTTATGAGTGCAACAAAGAAAAGCTTGGATCAGACCATAAACAAAAGATCGAAGATCAGATTAGATATTTAACTAAAAAAGAAAAACAACTAGAGTTTGATAGAACTAATATGACCCAAAAAGAAAAACAGATCATCGATCAGGATTTATTCATAGTAAAAATGTTAAAAAAAGAATATATTGATGCATTGATGCCTGGCTCAAGGAAAGATTGGTAATATATATTGAAAATGGAGAAGATAGCTAATGAAAAAAGAAATGTTACTATCAATAGCTGTTGTTGTGATGCTTAGTATGTCTATATTTACATATGTAGTAAATGATGATTCATTAAATGAGGATGATGCAGTAAGTGACATTCCGGACATCATTGTTCAGAATGATGAAAACTCTAATATCATTGAATTATCAACAGCATATTTAGGAAAAACATATCATATCAATTCTAATATAAAGACATTAGTAATAAATGGAAAATACACATTGACAAACGAGATATTAGACGGGTTTTCAATATGCATTGATTCTAGATCGACAGATTTGACAATAACTCTAAATGATGTGGGATTTAAAAGTCTTAATGGACAACCAGCCATATACTCAATAGATTATCCTAACTCAGCCAAATATAAGGTTAATCTAATCTGCAATAACAAGGTCATTATTCAGGGTTCAGATGCAGTTAGTTCAAAAAGTTACACGTCCACAATATATTCTGCTAGCATCAATATGATTATTAATTGCGATGTTGAGGTATATGGAGGAAACGGTGAGACATCATCTAACGGATTAGTTGCAATAAATACACATGATTTAACAGTTACTGGAAGTGGAAAAGTTATCGCTACAGGAGGAAATGGTGGTAATGGGAGCGATGGTACCAAAGCTAGTGATGGAAATTCCGGCAAAAATGCAATCGAGAATAATGCAACTAAAAGCACATCAGGTTCTACGGGTAATAATGGACAGGATGGTTTTAATGGTGGCAATGGAGCATTCGGCATAGTAACATCTGGCCTCACAATTTCTGATAATGCCTACATATATAGCACAGGAGGTGACGGCGGTAATGGTGGCAAAGGTGGTAATGGTGGTAATGGCGGAACTGGTGGCAAAGGAGTTAGCAGCATCGATGGATACAAAGTATCCGATGGCGGCAATGGCGGCAAAGGTGGTAATGGCGGCAATGGTGGTAATGGCGGCAATGGTGGAACCGGTTTAATATACTCCACATATTCAGGATCGCCTTCTTCATTATTCGTTTTAGACGGTAATGGTGGAACTGGTGGCAATGGTGGAACTGGTGGCAATGGTGGAACTGGTGGCAATGGTGGAACAAGGCAGTTGTTTGTAGTAAAAACACCCATCTGTAGTAACGGTGGAATCGGTGGTAATGGTGGTAATGGCGGAACCGGTGGCAATGGTGGTAAAGGTCTAATACCTGGTGATGGGGGAATTGGTGGATCGGGAGGACATAGTGGCAACGGTGGTTCCAAAGGGGTCGTGGTTGCCGACATTACTCACATTCAATTTGAAGGAAGAGATGGCATTAGTGGGTCAAGCGGCATGAAAGGTACAAATGGACAATCTGGAGATGAAGTGACAATATCTGATATATATTATACAGTATCCTTCATATCAAATGGAGGAGATAAGATTGATTCACAAAACGTGTTAAAAGGAAGTACCGCAGAAATTCCTTCTACACCCATACGTGAGGATGATATGAATAATAGATACTCATTTGATAATTGGTATTTAAATTCAAGTTGTACACAAAAATATTCTTTTGATATGCCAGTAACAAAAAATATAACATTATATGCTAAATGGATTAGCACACCTCACCCTAAATATAACATAGTATTTGATTCGAATGGTGGTTCAAATATTGCTTCACAGATGGTTATAGAAGGAAAAAAGGCCATAGCTCCAAACGATCCGACATATAATGATGGAGTACATGAATATATATTTGGGGGATGGTATACAGATTCCAATTTATCCTATAAATATGATTTTGACACCCCAATTACAAAAGATACGACATTATACGCTAAATGGGATCAAATTACTAAAAAATATACAATATCGTTTGATTCAAATGGCGGTTCAAAAATAGAGACACAAAGTATCGTAGAAAGAAAAGAGGCTATAAAACCAGATGATCCCACACGAGAAGGAGGAATGACATATAGCTACAGCTTTGGTGGGTGGTACACCGATTCGTCATTATCTTATAAATTTGATTTTAATACACCAATAACACAAGATATGGTATTACATGCTAAATGGAATAAATCAAACTGCATTAGTTTAATAGTTTCAGTACCATTAATATTTGCTGGAACAGCATGTATTCCATTAATTGGATACATTGGACGGCGCTTATAAGGTAGTTATATTCTGCGTAACTATCTTTTTCAATTTTTTTTAATAAATGTAATATATAGATAACAAACAATTAGATGGAATGTGTATGAAGGTATCAACACCTGGGAGAATCGCACTAACAGTTGTATCGATCATACTTACATTAATGATAATCATCCCATATATGTATAGTTCTGGATATTTTGTAGATTTGGATGGTTCGATTGGGGTTATTGATCATGCAGAGCTATGGGATGAGATAGATCCAATCTCAAGAGCAATATATTCGATTAGTGATTATTTATGCCATCAGCAGATGAGTAGAAGTTTCATAATTAATGGTTCTGAGATTGCACTTTGCATTAGAGATTTTTCAGTATTGGTAGGAATAGAAATAGGTCTAATTTTAACGGATGACGGACTAAAAATTATTAAAACATACAATACTAAGCTGTTGCTAATCTCATTAGCCCTCTCACTAGCAACATTATTTGAGTGCTTAGTAATTAAAATAAACTTTGTGGATTCTTCCATCATGCGGACCTCATTTAGCATAATTTCAGGAATTGGAGTTGCGATTATAATACAACATTTTGTAAGATACGAGTTTAAATTTCTAAATAATAAGCTGTGAATTACACATGAGTCAAGTAGCGTATTCACTACAGAGACTGATTAAGTATTTACAAAATAATTAGAGGGGATTTTCTCCCCAGTTAAATTTATTTTGAAGGAGTCAAGGCAATGACTACCTTTTCTCCCTCGATGTCCCAATCGACAGAATACTCGCCTGAAGGAGTATCAGAAATAATCAGATCTGTAGATCTGGTTTCTTTCATGATGTGCTCTTTCCATGCCGAGACAGCATCTGCAAGAGACCCGGCATTAATTTCTGCAGAAACGAAACTTTCGACATCAAGTTTCATGTCTTTACGCATCTGCTGAATACGCCTGATCACTTCTCTTGCATATCCTTCCAGTTTAAGATCTTCATCGAGATTGAAGTCAATGTAGAGATCTCCGCGGCTGAACGGCACAGCTATGACATCAGACGGTGGAACATAATTGTAGGAAACCATTTCTTCTGTGATCTTATAGGTTTCACCATCGATTTCAAGCATGTATGCCCCGGCATCAGTACCGGCTTTAATGGCACGTGCGTCTCCTTCCTTTATTGCAGGAATGATCTTTGCAGACGCCTGCTTGTAGGTATGGCCTATCGGTTTAGGTACAGGACTCACAACAAGCAGAAGCTCGTCCCAGTTGTCTGAAGAATATTCGATCTCCTTTACATTAGCCTGAGAAAGCAGAACTTCTTCCATTCTCTTGATTAAACCTTCAACTTCAGGAGCGTTTATTCTGACAACGATTCTGCGCAGAGGCCAGCGGAGCTTGACATTATTTTTCTGTCTTTCCCTTGTAATGTCTTCCACTAACTCCTGCATCAGCTCCATAGAAGCTTCGAGATTGTCATCGATGAGAGACTTGTCAACAGAAGGCCAGTCCACCATGTGTACAGTTTCCTTGCTGCCGTCCATTGCCATGTAAATCTCGTCTGTTATATGAGGGCAGAAAGGAGAGAGCAGTTTCACAACGGTCATCAACGATGAGTATAGAGTATTGTAAGCTGCGAGTTTGTCTTCATCTGCTGATTCACTCCACATCCTGTCTCTGATTAAACGGACATACCATCTTGAAAGATCCCCGAGAATGAAATCTTCCAGAGCACGGCATGCTTTATGAATATCAAGAGACTCAAGATTCTCAGTCACAGTCATTTTGAGTTTTTCTGTCCTGGACATTAGCCAGAGGTCTTCTGGACGCAGTGAGTCTTTAGAAACTTTTTGAGTTTGAGGGTCAAAATTATCTATAGACATGTATGTAGAAGCAAAGCTGGCTACATTCCAGAGGATGTTAAGAGTCTTTCTTGCACTTTTTACACCTTCACGCTGGAAAGATACATCTTCCCAGGGAGATGAAACGCGGAGAAGATAGAAACGAAGAGCATCTGCACCATATTCAGTGATTACATCATGAGGCTCCACTACATTTCCGCGGCTTTTGGACATTGGAAGGCCTTTGGCATCAAGCATCCATCCGTGCATCAGAACTCTGTCGTAAGGAGCCCTGTCGAAAGCTACACATGAAGATCCCAGTTGTGAATAGAACCATCCTCTGGTCTGATCGTGAGCTTCGGTGATGAACTTTGCAGGCCACCATCTGTTAAATTCATCGGTTTTGCGGGGCCATCCCAGAGCAGCCCAGGAAGCAACACCTGCATCAAACCATACATCTAAGACATCAGGAACGCGCTTCATTTTTCCGCCGCATTCGCAGTCAAATGTTACGTTGTCTATCCAAGGACGGTGAAGATCCATTCCCTCTTCGTAACCTTCTGCACCTTTGAGATCATCAGACGAACTGATAACTCTCATTTTACCGCAGGAACACATCCAGACTGGGATTGGAATACCCCAGTATCTCTGACGGGAAATGCACCAGTCACGGGCATTCATCGTCCAGTCATATTCTCTAGAAGATCCTGCCCATTCTGGAACCCAGTCCACTCTGGCAATCTCTTCCAGCATTTTATCTTTAACTTCAGTTATCCTCAGATACCACTGATTTGTGTTACGGTAGATAATAGGAGAACGGCATCTCCAGCAGTGACCATAACGATGCTCGATTTTTCCTGAGAAGAACATCAGACCTTTAGATTCCAAATTTTCAATGAGCAGGGGATTGGCTTCTTTAACTTTCATTCCTGCATAGCGCTCCCCAACCTCTGGAACAAATCTTCCGCTGCCATCTACAGGGCAGAACGGAGGTATGCCGTATTTTTTACCAGTCTCAAAGTCTTCCGGACCATGTCCTGGAGCGATATGCACCAGACCAGTCATGTCTTCTTCTACAGTATCGGATAAGAGAACTTTATGAACCCATTCACCAGAGATTGTTCTCTGAGCATCTATTTCTTCATAAAGGGGAGGAATGTATTCCATACCTTCGATGTCTTCTCCCATGTATGTCTCTAAAATTTCATATCCAGTCCATCCCCCGACTGCTCCCACGGATTCGATGAGGGATTTCATCATGATTACTGTATCCTCAGCACCTTCTTTTTTAAACCGAACCTTAGCGTATTCATGATCAGGATGGGCTGCAACTCCCATGTTTGCAGGTAATGTCCAAGGAGTTGTTGTCCAGATTAGTAAAGAAACTCCTTTTTCGTTTTTCAGAGGGAACTTTACATAGATTGAAGGATCTGTTTCATCCCCATACTCTATTTCAGCTTCTGCAAGAGCAGTTTCACACCGCGGACACCATGAGATAACCCTGTTGTCTGAAGAAAGAAGATTCTTTTCGTGAGCTTTCTTCAAAGTCCACCACGCAGCCTCAATATATTCAGGGGCAAGGGTGCGGTAAGGCCTGTCCCAGTCCATCCAAATACCTAATTCTTTGAACTGGTCGGTCATCATTTCTTGATGAGTCAGGGCAAAATCCTTACATTTTGAAATGAAATTGTCAATACCGAAACTTTCGATTTCTTTTTTGCTTTTGATTCCAATAGACTGCTCGACTTTAACTTCAATGGGCAGCCCATGCATGTCGAACCCAGGCTGATCGCGGACGTTGTATCCGCACATCCTTTTGTAACGAATAATAGAGTCTTTAATCGTTTTATTCCATGCAGTACCGAGATGGATATACCCAGTGGTATATGGAGGACCATCCACGAAGTAATAGTCCTCTCCCTCGGCACGCATCTGCTTGGTTTTCGTATACGTGTCGTTGTCTTTCCAGAGTTTTTGAATCTTCTTCTCAAGCTCTGGAGGGTTGTATTCAGCCTGAACCTGCTTTATCATCGCCTGTTCACTTCCATCGCGGTAATCCTGTTGTTGTTAATTAAGGATGCGGTGTGCCAGAATTACACGTTCAGGCCTGAACAAAAATATCAGCGGATATCTGACGCAGATTATGGTTGAGATCATAAAGAAGAAATGAATGATTAATGCCAATCATCCAAACTCATCTGCGATTTAGTCGGTACCGGTTTTTTATAGTCACCTTTGACTCTCTTTTTATTTTCCAGCTTGTTCAATGAAGACTCTACTCGTTTTCTTGAAAAACCGTGCTCTTCGCACATGAATTCGATGATGCGTCCAAAATCAGGATGTTTCCATTCTAATGAATATTCCTCAGTAATCGCTGTATTGATGAACGCGTCCTGAACCTCATCAAGATTCGGAATGTTTTCCCCTATGGCCTCCAATGCTGCGGATGCTGAACCATACTGTCTGATTAATTTCAATCCCTTTTTGGGGCCGATTCCTCGTATACCTTTATTGTAATCAGTCCCGATAAGAATGCAGAGAGAAATCAGCTGTTCCCTGTTTTCGAGTCCGTTTTCCTTTAAAACCCTCTCAAGGTCCACTTCTTCAATGAAAATGTCCCTATACTCTCTGCCGCCAGGCATTTTGCGCCTACCGGTGATGTTAAGATTACGAACAAGCCTCGGAGCTCCAAACAGCAGTGAGTCAAAGTCCTGAGATGATGCGGCCCAGACATCGCCTTTCATTGCCATGTATGCTGCCTGCGCTTCACCTTCACAGGGAGCCTGGATAATAGGCAGCCCCATATATGTAAGGAGAATTCTGGAACTTTCCACAATCTCATTGCTTATTCTTGTAGATTGAGCAGCTTTGGATCTTGCTTTTTCAATATCGCCTTCGTCAATCGCTCTTTTCCATTCATCATGAGCTTTCGTTCGTCTCTCAAATCGTTCTGCAAGAGTCTGTGCCTTTAATGCACTGGGCAAGCCATCGAAAACATATGCAGGCCGTATACCAGCCTGTAAAAAGTTAATGTTGCGGTATAAAAGTCCTGTAAGGTGAGATGTTACTCTTCCATTCTCATCTTTAAGAGGTGTTCCATCCCTGCCTCGGATTATACTTAAAAATTGATAGATTGAGTTGTATGCATCAATTGCAAGTGTTCTGTCGGAGAGGCCAGAAAGTTCCATCTTTTCCGAAGGAACGATATCAGAGATGTTTACTCCCATATCTTACAGTTAAGCGCATAAATAATATAAGCCATTCGTAAAGGTTTAAAAAGTAAATGGGACTTGTAAGTCCCAAATTGTATTAAAATGATCATTCTTCGTTTTCAGAAAACCTTGGAAGGTAAAAGATAAGAAATATTGCACCAATCCAAACAATGAAAAACACTACGGAACAAATACCAGTTCCTGTGAATATGGACACCAGTAATAGTATAAGCGGGACTATAAAGGCCACCAGCAAGAGGAACCATTTAGTTCCGGCAAACTCGAATTTCATAGCATGCCCCAATACACAGATGATTAAAAACTTTGTGAATCGAATCGTATGAATCGATCAAAAGATTTCTTGTAAAAACGACTGTTCCGTTGATGATTCTTGTATATTGTTTGGATTATGTATCTTTCAGTAATACCTCTGCATTACAGCCATAGATGGATATGCAGTTGGCGTGAGCCCTATGCAGATCGCTTAAATAAACAAGTTTACAGATAATTTGTATACTTGAATTCGCGTATATATTGAACTGGTTACTCATGAGACTAATCTCATGAAATAAGCCTAAAGGCTCAGAGAACCTTGTATAACCAGAGGGAGAGAGTAAATGGAATTTTTTGAAGTAGTAAAGGAGCGTTATTCCTGTAAAAAGTTTGACGGCCGTCCAGTAGAGCAATCTCAATTGGATGCAATTCTTGAAGCTGGAAGACTTGCTCCGACCGCAAAGAACCTGCAGGAGCAGCGTGTCTATGTAGTGCAGTCTGAAAATGGTCTTGCAAAGATCGACAAGATAACGCCCTGCCGATACGGTGCGGCGACGGTGATCGCTGTAGCGTTTAACCGCGACAACGTTTTTACATATCCAGGTGAAAAACGTGATTCGGGAATAGAAGACGCTACCATTGTGGCAACGCACATGGTATTGGCAGCTAAAGCTGCAGGTGTAGACAGCTGCTGGATCAATTTCTTTGACCCGGAAATAGCAGCAAAGGAACTTAACCTACCAGAAAATGAAGAAGTTCTCATGTTGCTGGATCTCGGCTATCCGGTAGAAGGTACAAAACCTCTCGCAACCCATAACCAGCGCAAGGAAATTTCTGAGACAGTTACTTACATGTAACCAATGAAATGGAGGGAAAAACATGAGCAAAACATTGATTGCGTTTTTTTCTGCTAGCGGTGTAACCGCAAAGCTGGCAAAGACTCTGGCCGATTCAATCGGCGCAGATCTGCATGAGATCAAACCTGCCCAGCCATACAGCAGCGAGGATCTGGACTGGACGAATAAGAAAAGCCGCAGCAGCATAGAAATGAATGATAAATCCTTCAGGCCTGCCATCGACAATAAGGTAGATGATATAGAGCAGTATGACCGCATATTCATCGGTTTTCCCATCTGGTGGTATGTAGCTCCAACAATCATCAATACATTTCTGGAGCAGTATGATTTGACAGGTAAGAAAATTATTCCGTTTGCAACTTCAGGTTCTAGCGACATGGGCAAAACCAACGCTGGATTACAAAGTTCATGCAAGGGTGCTACATTGTGTGAAGGAAAGCGGTTTGACGCTGGAGCAAAAGCTGCAGAACTGAAATCCTGGGCTGAGAAATTCTAAAGAGAATCAGCAAACAGCATGTACACTGTGACCTGATATACTGCAGCGCAGAATATAAAATGACTCAGGGGAAAGTTCCTGACTATCTTCAAACAACAATAGAAAGGAAATCAAACCTGAGTCATCATCAATATCTCATTCAAAATGATGCATTGTGAAAATCAAGATTTTCATATATATCCTTTCAAACAATTCTTTTACTTAGAAATCTGATGACAGATCAGCAAAAAATATTGTCTGGATTCACATAAGATGTGTTTAAATAATTATCCAGATCCAGACCAGCATAGCTGTACTCAGGTAGGAAAAAACTCAAGTTTGAACGTTTTCATCTAAAGAAAGTATTAAAATGACTGTTGTGATACAGCCTTACCTTGTGACGAGGGGATATTATGAAGAGTAAAGTATATGCTATAATCGCAGTCGCTGTGATCTTAATTGCAGCGGTTGCAACATACTCAATAGTCTTCGCAGGAGACAGTTCTGATAAGAACGATAACCCCGGTGAAGAAGTTCCCAGTGAAGAAGCTTTTTCAATAGTTGACTATAGAGGAAATACTATTTCTTTTGATGCTCCAGCAGAAAGAATAGTCTCGCTGGGATCTGCTTTTACAGATGTCATATCCTGGTTGAATTGTGAGGATAAGATCGTTGGATTAGATGGTACCAGCTATAAAAATCTTGAAAATGCAAAGGAATTAAACATTGTTGATTTAGGAGCTGTAAGTTCTATAAATCTTGAAAGCCTGAAAACAATCAACCCAGACTGCATATTTATTTGGTCTTTTCCATCATATGTTGCGACTGATGGAATAATTACAAATCTTGAAAACAACGGCTTCAAAGTAGTAGCTCTCTATCCAAGCAGTGTAGATTCAACCATGCAGTCCATCTCTACAATTTCTAAGATAATTGGAAGCGATGAGGCTATTGAAAAGTCTGCTGATCTTCAAAACAGAATTGATGCCATTTCTGCTAAGGTGGCTAATATACCGGAAGATGAACGTGTGAAAGTATATCTTCAGCTTCAAAGCGGCAACACTGTGGGAAAAGATTCCATATCCAATGAATTAATCACACTGGCAGGTGGAATTAATATTTATGGAGAAGTTACGACCTCTAAAAATCCAACACCTAACGCAGAGTATATTGCCACTCAAAATCCTGATGTAATTCTACTGGAAGCAGGAAGTGCGCAGACTGAAACCGTAGATTCTATTTCTGCCAAGTTACCAACTACAAACGCTGTTCAGGATGGCAGAGTACACATCATATCTGCAAATACTATGACCGCTTCTCCCAATCTAATCATTGCATTGGAAGAAATGGTTTCATTCTTTTATCCAGATCTATGAGGCTGGATAATGAGTGAATTAGATATCGCCGAGATACAAAAGACTAACAAAAAACGATGGTTAGTCTACATAGCTGTACTCGCGATTCTTCTCTTTTTTTCAAGCGTTGTTGCACTAAGAGCTGGATATGCAAATCTTTCATTGACTGATGTTATCAAGATTCTATTCCTTGGCGACGGAAATGATACAGAACGATGGATCGTGATAGATTATCGTCTTCCTCGCATTGTTTTAGCTGCCATCGTAGGAGCTGCACTGGCATTGGCCGGGGCTGCAATGCAGGGCATATTCAGAAATTCCATGGCATCTCCATCTGTACTTGGTATCTCCAACGGAGCAGCTTTTGGTGCTTCATTATCCATGGTATTTGGCATTTCAATAATCAGTGGACAATTTTCAACATCTGCCATGGCTTTTATTTTTGCATTCATTTCGTTATTACTGGTTTACTCAATATCCAGAACACGCAATGGGTATGTTCCTGTAGAGACGTTATTACTTGCTGGTATAGCTGTGGGTGCTTTATTTAGTGCACTCATCTCAGCCATGCAGTATTTTGCAGGGGATCAACTTTCTGGAATAGTGTTCTGGCTGATGGGCAGTCTCAATTCATCATCCTGGAGTAAAGTTTCAATTGCATTCCTGCCCATCTTAATTGGTTCAGTTCTCATCCTGGGGTTATCACGTGAACTGAATGCTATGACGGTAGGCGAAGAACAAGCCAGTAACCTGGGTATAAATGTCAATAGATCCCGATTACTGCTACTATTGGCAGCATCCCTCATAACTGCCATGGCTGTTTCTATGACAGGAACCATTGGATTTGTAGGTCTGATTGTACCTCATATCATGAGAATGTTTGTAGGGCCAGATCACCGCATTTTACTTCCTGCATCAATATTGGGAGGCGCCATATTCTTAATTTTAGCCGATACTGTGGCTAGAATAATTATCAGCCCTGCAGAAATGCCAGTAGGAATAATAACTTCTGCAATCGGAGCTCCGTTCTTTATATATTTACTGATATCTCGTAAAAAATCCATGGGGTGGTAAATTGAAACTATCAGTTCAAGGAATTGCGTTTGAATATGGTAGTTCTCAGGTTTTATCTGATGTCTCAATGGACATTTCTGAGGGAGAAATTGTAGGCATCCTTGGACCTAATGGATCTGGAAAAACCACACTGCTTAGATGCATAAACAAAGCGCTTTCTCCTAAATCCGGATCGATTTTGATCGGAGATAAAGATGTGAATGAGATGTCACGCAAAGAAATTGCGCTCAAGGTAGGCGTGGTCCCTCAGAGTGTAAACATGGGCTCACAATTTTCTGCATTGGATATCGTGATGATGGGGCGCATTCCAGCTTTAGAACGCTTTGAAAGCGAATCTGATTCAGATATTAACATAGTAAAGCATGCGATGGAGATGACAAATGTCACCCATCTCGCAAAACGCAGTATGGATAGTTTGAGCGGAGGAGAACGTCAACGTGTAATAATCGCAAGAGCCCTTGCTCAGATGCCTAAAATATTATTATTGGATGAACCGACACTTCACCTTGATGTAAATCATCAATTAGAGATTCTAGAAATGATTTATTCTCTATCAAGATCTGAAAATCTTACAGTAGTGATGGTCACACATGATCTTTCATTAGCTGCCAGATACTGTGATAAACTGATTCTCATGAAAAAAGGAAAAATACAATCATCCGGTCCGCCAGAGATATCGCTTACATCAAAATCCATGAGAGATGTATTTTCGATTGAAGCAGAACTTTATTTTGATGAAAGAATTCAAAAGTACAATGTTTCAATGATGTCTTCACTAAAAGAGGATATTTGAATATATCAAATCTTGAATAAACTTCAGTAACTAAAATTTATTGTTACATATGATGTTATGCATTAATCCCTATTGCCAAATCATTAATTTACAAATATGTAATGATTAATAAAATAAGTAGTAAATAACATGCAGGCACAGATTGTTTCTCAGAAAAATTCAGTAAAAGACGGACCTACTAAGACAATCATAAAAGAATGTAAAGATGCTCACAATACGGTGAGAATAACCACCAGGGGATTTGCCTTAGATGCGATTAACATATATGATTCATTAGATGTAAATTTCAACAAAGACACGAAGCGTATCGCCGATGTTAAAAATAGATCAAAGTGGATCAAAGGGCTTTGAAGATGAGTGTTTTCTGCACGTCAAATGAAGGCAGAAAACGAGACTAAAAAGAGAGAGCGTTTTATTCTGCAGGTTTGTGTCTCCAACTGCTGCCTAATTTAGCACGATCTAATAATATGAGTTCTACTCCGATAGCTATCAATATCTCATATGCTATGATATTTAACCAGGTTTCGTGTGAATATGTCACACCAATAATTATTGTAGCGGTAATAACTGAGATGATAGAGATCATGCTAGCTTTGCCAATGCAGGTTTGAAAGAACTCATACCATTTCATATCTCCATATGCTAAGATAAACAATATTACTACATTACCAATCAACACAACATGTGAAAATTCATACACAGTCACATCTCCATCATTTACATATGTGAGGTGAAGGTGGGCTAGAATCAATAACACTGTTGCGATTAATACAGTTGTTGTAATAGCTGGTATTTTTCTCATAGTTTTTATGCCGCCTCTTAGTTTATTGGGAATATACATTTTGTGCTGAAAGCCCTATTACATCTGAAGCATCCTTGGAGTCTCCCGGACCCAGGGCTGCAAAACAACTTACATATGCAAACATCAGTGCAATCAATACACACGATACTTTGTATAAGTTCTTCATGTCTAACTCTTTCCAATTCTTGATCTATTGATAGTCAAAACTAGCGCTGGCTAAGTCAAACAAATCATAGAAAGTCAGCCAAGTTTTGGCTAGGGTATAGTCTAGGGTTAATAAAAATACAGACTATATATATGCTATATATGTATTTTAAAAACGTAAAAAACAATATAAACTCGGTTAAAACCTCACTTGCTTAGTCAATAAGGTATAATTCATAAGCTCTAAAACAATAATGATCACTTTGTACTAAGTACATGTGAACGGGGTGCTGATGCCGGTGGCGCCATCAGAGATCTCCACAACCATCAACGGCAAAAATAAGACGTATGATCTAGCCTCAAACGAGACAGTTAACGTTCTGAAATCTCCATCCTAGCAACAGAGTAAGGGAGTTAAAAAAACAAAGTAATGGAAGACTTAGGTCTTCATCTTATCCTAAAAAGAAGATACGAGCTTTAGTGAATGGCGCCCTGGTCGGGATTTGAACCCGAGTCGAAGCCTCGACAGGGCTTCATGATAGGCCGCTACACTACCAGGGCTTACTTTTCCTCATCAATAAGTAGGTCATATATATTGATTTCTATCTCCAGTCATCTGATTCAGTATCAAAGATGAATTCGATTATACACCATACATCAAATTTTGAGTGCAAAGTAGTATCTTGACACATTTAAGATACGATTTTCGGAAAAATTTGATATGCATATACAATTGAATTGAGAAGTGATTTAAAGTTACTTATACTAGTATCCATTTTTTTGTAATATGTAGTTCGTTGCATTCCTTTTGTAAAACGTAATATTAGGCTCTTGCTAATTTGATTTTACAAACAATTTTAACGCTTATCGCCAAAAGACGTTTGGTGTGGAACATATGCGATTTTAGGATCAGCGTAGGTTATAATTTTATAACTAGATATATTATACTATTGTTTAAATAGTAGATTTTATTTAGCAAAAATGAGAGATTATTATGGGGAAGAGAAAAATTGGTTATGAGTGGATTGTGCTTTCTGTTACTACAATCGGAGCTTTACTTGCTTCGATGCAGTCATCTGCACTTCTTATAGCTCTTCCTGAATTGATGGGTAACCTCAATATAGATTTTCTCACAATAATGTGGGTAATTTTAGCATATATGCTGATGACCACCGTTATGCTGCCGATAGTTGGCAGACTGGCGGACATCTATGGTAGAAAGAAATTATACCTTTCTGGTTTTGCAATATTTACTATTGCTTCATTATTGTGCTGCCTGTCCGTTCCACAATTCAACGGCTGGGATTTAGTTATATACAGGGCAATTCAGGGATTAGGCGGATCGTTACTTCTCGGCAACAGCACTGCACTGGTTGCAGATGCATTTGATTCCCGCAGGCTTGGCTTAGGCCTGGGAATAAATCAAGTGGCCGGAGCAGCAGGTATCATATTGGGCCCCGTTGTAGGCGGAGTACTTGTTGGATACGGGTGGTGGGCAATATTTGCATTCAACGTCCCGATTGGAATAATTGGAACATTATGGGGCATAAAGAGTCTCAGAGAAACTGTAATGAAATCCGCTAATAATTCCTTTGATCTCAAGGGATGCTTGTCTGTATCAGTAGGGCTTACATTTCTACTATTAGGAATTACATTGCTGGCTTTCCCAATGCTGGATATGATCTGGGTATGGCTCATGATAATTATCGGAGCAGTCGCTCTGATTGTATTCATTTACATAGAGCTTAAAGTAGAAAAGCCGATGATTAATCTGAGACTTTTCAAAAATAGATCCTATGCAGTATCAAACTTTACCAACTTTACAACTGGTCTGGCCAGAAGTGCAATTCTGTTTGCATTGATCTGTTTCTTCCAGGGACCATATGGAATGGATCCACTCACCGCAGGTCTGGCTCTAATTCCATATGGCCTGGGATTCATGGCATTGGGTCCCATTGCAGGACGTTTATCAGACAATTACGGAACAAAATACATCGCACTCTCAGGATTGATTCTGATGGCTCTAGGTCTCATATGCCTAACAACCATTGATGAAAAAACCAGTTTTGCACTGCTAGCCGCATACATGCTGATAATTGGTATAGGCTCAGGACTGTTTTCATCACCGAATTCAAGCACAGTCATGAAAGCTGCACCGCCTGAAGAAAGGGGATCAGCAGCCTCGACAAGAATGATGCTGATGAATGCTGGTGGAATGTTCAGCTTTACTATCGCTTTCCCAGTTCTGTTCAACGGCGTTGAAGACTACATGGAACAGATCTTCATTGAAGGCGGCGGCGTTCCGATAGAGATTCTAGGGCCAATTGTGGACAATATACATGAGACATTTCTGATATTCTTCATCGTGGCACTGGTTTCAGTCATAATCGGATTTTTCCAACAAAAAGAGAATGGGTTAGAAACACGAAAAAGGTAGAGCTAATCACTCTACTTTACTTTTTATACCATAATTTGATTGAGACATAGCACACTTCAAGAAGTGATCTTATGGATTCAAAGCTTAAAGTCAGTGACTATATGGTAAGAGATGTCGTCTCCATACCACCAGATTTTACGATTCTAGAAGCAAAAAATAAGATAATCAGTACAGAATTTCATGGACTTCCGGTTTCACAAGATGGGAAGATCTTAGGGTTTGTAACTGCTAAAGAACTTCTGAGAGAAATAGATCATCCTGATAAGAAAGTCAGCGAGATCATTAAAGACGGAACTGTGACAGTATCGCCAGATATGGATATTGATGATGCGTCACGTGTTTTATTTAGGTACGGACTTAGAAATACGCCTGTCGTAGATGAAAGCGGCATGGCTGTCGGAATGATATCCAACATGGACATAATCCGCTCTGCCATCGAGAAAGCGACTCCGAATAAGATCAACATGCTTAAGAATTTTTTATCGCAGCAGCATGATGTTAAGATTGAAGTCAGAAGACGTGTAATCCCAATAGACCAGCTAAGACCCACACAAAAGGAAGTCTATGCTGATGAACTTCGTGGAAGACAGTATGAGATCAAACGAGGTCTTGTAGAACCCCTGATTGTAATTCGTAAAGATGGATACTATGTTCTCGTTGATGGCCATCACAGAGTATTAGCCGCTAAGGAAATGGGTGTTAAGCAGTTCCAGGCTTTCGTTTTAGAACCAGAGCATGACATTGAGCTGGGCATGGAAAAATCAGCCGATGAAATGGGAGTTAAAACGATTGATGACATCAGAATAATAGAAGGTAAAAATCATCCTCTTGTAAAAGTTGCAACCAGACTTTTAACAAATAAAGATGCAGGCTCTGAATGAGCCTGCTTTTATTGTTTATTGGCTCAGCTGCTTTCTGATTGATTCCATAATAATCCTTTTTTCTGCTGCAGCAACATAGTTTATTGTTTTAACAACAGTATCAGGATTAAGTGAGATGGAATCTATTCCAGCACGCACCAGGAACTCACAGAATTCGGGATATACAGACGGGCCCTGTCCACAGATACTGACTGTAACGCCTTTCTTATGAGCCCCGTCAATTATCTGTTTAACAGCTCTCTTCAAAGCCTCGTTCCTTTCATCGAAATATCCCATTTTGCCGAGCACATCTGAGTCTCTGTCAGCACCCATTACAAGCTGAGTCAGATCGTTGGATCCGATTGAGAATGCATCGCAGTGCTCTGCAAATTCTTCAACCATGAATACCACTGCCGGGACTTCTGCCATCAGGTACAGCTTGAAGTCTTTGCTGCGGTAGAGCCCTATTTCATTCATCATCTTCTCGATTTCAACGACTTCATCAATGGTGCGCACAAACGGCAGCATGACCCATATATTTTTGAGACCCATTTCATCACGGGCTTTCTTCACGGCTTTAAGCTCAGCCCTGAATGCTTTGTTATAGCTCTCTGAAACATATCTGGAGCAGCCCCTCCATCCGATCATAGGATTGGATTCTTTAGGTTCATAATCTGCTCCGCCTTTCATGTCATGGTACTCATTGGTTTTGAAATCTGAAGTTCTCAAAACTACAGGTCTTGGGTAGAAAGCTCTTCCTACAGAAGCTATTCCTTCTGCCAGTTTATCTATAAGCTCCTCTTCTCTTCCACCCTCGATCAGTGCACAAGGATGCTCTTGGACATGAGATGTAAATAAGAATTCGCTGCGCATCAAACCTACACCCTGGACAGGCAGCTCAGAATATTCCGAAGCCTTTGTAGGGACGCCTATGTTTACCATGATTTTTGTAGCAGTCACTGGTACGGCAACTGCGACTGCAGTAGCAGCAGCTGAAGTGGATATTACCTCGACAGAGGGTGTTCCTCCTTCATAAACAACTCCCATCTGACCATGAACCGTTACTTCCATTCCGTCTTTGAGGACGCTGGTAGCTTCAGTAGCTCCTACAACGCATGGTATTCCAAGTTCTCTTGCTACAATCGCTGCATGGCAGGTCATACCGCCTTCGTCAGTAACAATGGCAGCTGCTCTAGTCATTGCCGGAACCATATCCGGGGTGGTCATTTGAGTTACTAAAACATCTCCCTTCTTAACCACATCCAAGCTCATGTTCTCGTCATAGATCTTTACCTTGCCGCTGGCATTTCCGGGGCTAGCTCCAAGACCCCTGACAAGAATGGTGCGACCTGATTCTTCAGATTCTTCAACAGTTTCCTGCTGTTTATTTTGTTTTGATAATGTAGTGATCGGCCTTGCCTGAACAACATATATGTGGTCATCTTCTATTGCCCACTCAATATCCATTGGACGGTTGTAGTGCATTTCTATGCGGTTTCCAATGTCTGCAACCCCTTCAATCTGTGAATCGGTCAATTTCTGAGATTTTACTTGGTCAGTTGGAATCTCTTCTCTCAGGCACTCTCCGCTTTCTCCACGGACTAATTTCCATGTCTGAGTGGATATTCTCTTGTTCAGGATATTACGGTGGAATTTATCGACAACGTATGTGTCAGGAGTTACTTTTCCCCCTACTAAGGCTTCGCCGAGTCCATATCCTGCTTCGATAATTATGTGAGGCAATTCTGAATTAGGATCAACAGTAAACATAATACCTGATTTTTCAGAATTGATCATACGCTGGATTACAACAGCCAGTTTAACTTTGTCATGATCGAATTCTTTAGACACTCTGTATGAAATCGCACGCGGAGTGAATAAAGAAGACCAGCATTTTTTAATGCATATTAAAAGAGACGAAGGTTCTGAAACATTCAGATAAGTATCCTGTTGACCTGCAAACGATGCTGTCGGAAGGTCTTCTGCAGTCGCACTTGACCTAACAGCAACAAGAGGGTATTTTCCTTTTCCCAGCTTCTTGTATTCTGCCAGGACTTGTGATTCAAGATTTTTTGGAATCTCTCCAGCTTCAAAAGCATTTCTGATTTTTGCAGATGCTTCCTGAAGCGCTGCGTCTGAATCTACATCAATACCCTCGATTGATTCCGATATGACAGTCTTAAGATTATTGTGCTCTAAAAACTCGTCATAGGATTCTGTTGTCAACACGAACCCAGGAGGTACGTCAAACCCGGCAGCAGTAAGCTCACCTAAATTGGCAGCCTTACCGCCAGCAATCGGAATATCATTTACACCTAGATCCTTGATGCTCATTATCCCTTTCATGATTATCCCCGGAAACTGTTCCACGTTATATTAAATGGAACAACGCTCTGATATAGTCAACGCTAATATATTTTCCCTTCTGTTCTTAGAAAGAAATAGTGCTGACAATACGCTTTTCGCATTTTTTTAAAAATAACAGAATTTAGCTCATCTATTTCACGCGAATATTACAGAAATATTGTTAGATTACGGAGTATTTTTGGTATTGTATTATGAATTGTCCCCCGAGCCTTAACAGATTAGTTCATGGACGGCTTATGCCTCTTCTCCCCACACTGACCCAGGCCGGGGGTTTATTGTCGTTCGCCGGGGTTGTTTCCCATTCATGACCCGATGTCACATCGTTGTTCATGGAAAGACCCAAATTACGGCGATCTGTATACCAACGGTTTGCAAGGAAAATCACGTATCATTTCCGGTTTCCGAAAGCAATTTCATTACAGTAGCATTAGATTTTAACCTTTCGTGTAAAAACAGCATATTGCTAGCTTCCGTAACCATAGTCTTTATATCATTGTTATTGATGGAAGGCCGATATTATGCACTGGGCAGACGTATTGGCCAATACTCTTCTCGAGAAAGGAAATAATCACTTGATTTCTACTGGTATAACACCTTCTGGTACACTTCATGTAGGTACTTTGCGCGAGTCAATAACAGCCGAATCGGTACGCAAATCATTAGAAAAACAAGGTGCCGATGTAAAAATGATATACCTTGTGGATTCCTGGGATCCGCTGAGAAAAAGATATCCGTTTCTTCCTGAAAGCTTTGAAGCTGAAGTAGGAAAGCCATTGGCTTACATACCCTGCCCCTGCGGAGAGCATGAGAACTATGCTCAGCATTATATCCAACCATTTTTAGATTCCATTAAAGAGCTGGGCATTCACTGTGATGTTCTATGGACTCACGAACAGTACGAACAGGGTAAGTTTGAAAAAGTCATCGATACAGCAATTACAAAGAAAGATCAGATTGCCCAGATTCTTACAGAAGTAAGTGGCCGTGAACTCCCTAAGGATTTCTTCCCTTACTCGCCAAGATGCGAATGCTGCGGCCGTCTCAGCCATACAAAGGTACAGGGATATGAATATCCATATGTTTCATACACATGTGCATGCGGTCATGAAGGAAAAGCAGACATCAGAAAGGGAGATGGGAAGCTTCCTTGGAGAGTGGAATGGGCAGCAAAGTGGAAGGTATTTGGAGTAACCTGTGAACCTTTCGGAAAAGACCATGCCGCTGCCGGCGGATCCTATGATACAGGCGTAAGGCTGGCAAAAGAGATATTCGACATCGATGCACCTTATCCGATTCCATATGAATTCGTACAGCTGAAAGGTAAAGGACAGATGCATAAGTCAACAGGCTCGTCAGTTACTGGTGTAGATGCACTGCATATCACCCCGGCTGCAGTAATGAATTATATTATTCTGAGAGTCAATCCTTCCAGACACATTGATTATGATTCCGGTGCAGGCATACTCGACATGGTTGATGAATACGATCGCGTAGAATACATGTACTATAATCAAGAGTGTGAAGACAGGGACAAAGATCTTCTGAGAGCCTATGAACTTTCACAGCCGGAAGGCCCCAGGGCGACAGCACCTCTTCAAATACCATACAGACACCTTGTTTCATTAGTGCAAATCGCAGACGGCTTCGATGGTGTTATCGCGGTTCTAAAACGCATGAATCTTATCGATGACGATGTAGATCAGGAAGATCTAGACATACTCAGACAAAGAATGGAATGCGTAAAATACTGGCTAAATGGATTTGCACCAGACAACGTTAAATTTGCAGTATGCGACAGCCTGCCTGAATGCGAGATTTCAGAAAACGAAAAAATATTCTTTAAAAAGCTTGCCGAGTCTATTTCCGCAGTAGAGTGGAACGGTGAAAGCATACATGATGCAATATATCAATGTGCAAAGGATACGGAACTAGGTCCCAAAGGATGCTTTCAAGCATTGTACAAAATATTCTGTAATCAGAAGCAGGGGCCTCGTTTAGGTTTCTTCTTCTCCACTATTGAAAAAGATTTTGTCATCAACAGAATTAACGAAGCTAGCAACTAAACCATTTATCAAATCTGCCGGCAAAACTACCTATATGCCGGCAGCAATGCACTTTCATTTAACTCAGGTGAACTTATGAGTCAAGATAATGAAAAATCATCATGCAAATGTGGCTGCGAAGACGAATTCAGTGAAGAAGATCTTACATCACTGGATGAGCTTGCCGAAGAGGTAATATTTGGAAAAAATCAAAACAGAAGCCACGCCATTAAAGACTTATGGTTTGAAGATATGACAAAATATCTCAAAGAATGTGATTCTCCTGAAGAGTCCAAACCTGAGCTTATGTTTTTATCATTGTCAAATGCGCTGCTGGATATGTTCTTCGATATAGTTCCCAGAGAATTTGCAATAGCTTCTGCAAATAACATGAGTCAATTCCTGACAACGCTTCTCATCAATAAAGAATACAACATTGATGTTATGGAAAAGTACATGGAAGATTATAACAAAACCATCGGAGATTCTGAAGATGCTGATGAAATAGAAACATTCGATGAAAACTGGTGGAATGAAAAAAGAGAATATCTTAATGGAAAAACCATGAATGATGCAATTACAGAAATGTCAGAGAAATATGGTCTATGATTGGGTCTAAAAGCTACGGTGCAGTCGCAGCACTGTCAATTGCTGCATTCATGGTAATGACTGGGGTTTCAATAATATCTCCAATCCTGCCAGCGTATGCAGCTAGCTTTGGAATACCTTATGCACTAATTGGCATAATCATATCATCATTTGCTATAGCAAGAACATTTTTAGATATCCCAGCCGGAGTTGTTGCATATAGGCTGGGAATGAAGAAATTCATGGCAATTGGATTGCTGCTGATTGCCGCATCGTCATTCGTTGCCGGCTATGCACCAACATATGAAACACTTCTGGTAGCAAGGATTCTCGAAGGTGCTGGATCGGCAATATATACAACAGTTTCAATGACCCTTGTTGCTGTTGTGTCTCCGCCAGAACGCAGAGGAGCCACTCTCTCATTTTATATGAGCATGATGCTGCTGGGAACAGTCAGCGGTCCAGTAATAGGTGGGTTTATTTCAGAGACCTGGGGAATGTCTGCTCCATTCTACACATACGCAGCATTTGGTCTGATTTCACTGATCATAATAACAGCAGCAGTAAAAGAGACTGGCAAAAGTTCTGTAGCCCATCCAGCAAATATGAATGTTACAAAACTCTTGAAAGATTACAATCTGATGGCCATCTGCTTTGCAGTACTGGTCACATTTCTGATTAGGCAGGGAGTGATTAACACAGTAATTCCACTCTATGCGTACAACAATATCGGCATTGGAGAAATAGATCTTGGAATCGCACTGGGAGTTTTAGCCATCGGCAATACTGTGATGATGCTGATTGTCGGTAAATTATCTGACAGATTTGGAAGAAAAATATTCATGATACTGAGCTTGATCCTTTCAGCAGTAGTGGTCTTAACAATACCTCTGGATAAATCCTTACTGTCTTTAATAATATCAATGGGTGTGTTGGGAATCTGCCTCGGTTTGGCAGGGCCTGTTTCAGCATGGATCACTGATGTTTCAAGACCAGAAGATTTGGGTGGAGCTATGGGCATTCAGCGCACAGTGGGGGATTTAGGATTTATTATCGGTCCGATATTATTGGCTGCCATTGCAGGAGCCTCAGGACAGACCGTATCATCAATGCCGTTTATTGTTGCGGCTCTGATTTCAGTTTTACCGGTAGCTTTCCTGATAAGCGTTAAAGATCCGGTAGCAACAGAAAAAATTTCATTCCGTAAACAGAATGTTTGATCCCCCGTCTTCATAAAAAGCTTCATCAAAGCTATGCATATCTGAAATATGTCCAGACATTAAGTCAGAACCATTAGCTTCGCTTTCTGGAAATGATCGTGCAAACTGATTCACATCACAGAATAAAACTTCCCATTTGGCATCGCCGGTTCTTGAAATCATTTCACTTAGTTTGTTTACACCGGCTGAATAATATTCCATTCCTCGCATCCTATTTTCAAACATCTTCCATTCTACAATTTTTCCATTTAATGTTGTAAATACTGCAACTCTGTCGGTCATATAGCATTCTCCGAGTTTTTCTATCATTTGAGAACGCAATGTATTTTAAAATAATCCTGAAGTTGAAGCAGATTATCTGATAAATACTGTCATTAAATGGATATCTTTACAGAATGATATTGATGCATTCAAAGAGTGTATTACTGTTTTGACTTAAGTCTTTAAAGAAGAAGAATATACAGTGATCGTGATTTCAGCTTCTGCACCAGGAAAAATAGTCCTCATGGGAGAACATGCAGTAGTATTCGGGAAGCCAGCAATAGCTCTGGCAGTCAATTTACGTTTAAGGTGCAGAATTGATCATAGCAGTGAAAATCTAGTAAACGGACAGCCTTTAGCAACGGCTGGTAATCCATATTTAAGTTATATTGTAAATAATTTATCTAAAAATACAGATATACCTTCGAACCAGCAGCTTTCATTTGATGTTTTATCTGACATTCCTGCTGGATCTGGACTAGGGTCATCCGCTGCATTGAGCGTAGCAACGATTGGAGCCCTAGCGGCTCTTGAAAATAAACCACTGAATGAAGAAGCTATATCAAAAAAAGCTTTTGAAGTGGAATATGACGTCCAAGGAAGAGCCAGTCCGATGGATTCATCAGTGTCTACACATGGAGGCGGTATTTTCCTAGACAGTAAAAAAGGTCCTGATTTTCTTTGGCAATCAACAAGGAATGATAAAACCTGGTATATCCATGATCTGAAAGTCCCTCAGATGGGGATGGTTATTGGATACACGGGAATAAGAAAACCTACTGGCCCTATGATTTCCAGAGTAGCATCATACTGTAAGCGAACCAAATTTGCATGCGAGATTATTGATGAAATCGGCGATATAACTCTTGAAGGGGCAGAAGCAATAAACCACAATGATATTGAAAAACTCGGGAGGCTCATGACTAAAAATCATAAACTCTTAGCAATCCTTGGTGTGTCCTCTCCAGAACTTCAGAACTTAGTAGATGCTGCATTGCCTCACTCATATGGTGCAAAATTAACTGGCGGCGGAGGCGGTGGAAGCATGATTGCTTTAACAGATAAGCCAGAGAAGGTTTACAAAGCCATAAAACTCCGCGGCGGAACCCCATACATCGTCCATACCGGCGTAGACGGATTAAAAATAAGTGAGCGGGATTAACCCGCTTAGATTAAGTCTTCAAATTCTTTTACGAGATCGGGATGCTTCTCTTTAACAACTGCCAGTAAGTTTCTGACAGAGAGCTTCTTAACACCCACTTCTGAGATTGTCTTGACTAATGAGTCTAAAGTAGCATCATCCAATGTAACTAATTTCTCTTTAGCCATCCAATTACGCCAGAGTTTGTTTTCCAAACGATCTCTCCAATTAGCTTCATACTCCTGGAATGTATTCATTGTATAGTCGCCTGTTTCTTTTGCTTTAGCAAGGGCTTTTCCAGCAAACATTCCAGCGATACAGCTGTTTGAAATTCCTCCTCCAGTAATCGGGTCGATCTGTCTTGCAGCATCTCCAACCAGTATTACATGATCTATGCAAACAGAGTCAAGAGGTGCACATACAGACACAGCACCGGCTACACATTCCAGAGGCTGACCGTCCTTAAGGCCAGGAGTCTCAGCAATGAATTTATCAAGATACATTTTTGGATCACCAGGGTTCTTGATAAGGGTGGTAAGAACTCCTAATCCCACATTTGCAGTGTCATCTGTTTTAGGGAATACCCATACATATCCACCAGGAGCAGCTGATCCAAGCACGAATTCACAATAATCAGAGTCGTATTTGATATTGGTAAGTCTGTACTGATAACAGGTCAGGATATCATTTGGTTTTAATGATGTGTCTATTCCAGCCCAGCGTCCGATTTGTGACTCATAACCATCAGCACCCACTACTGCATCGGCAAGGATTTCAATTTCTTCACCATTGCTTATTGCTTTAACACCAGCAACTTTGCCGTCTTTCCAGATCAAACCAGTTGCAGCAGTTTTGAGCAGTATTTTTGCACCAGCTTTTGCAGCATCTTTTGCCAAGGCTTTATCGAAGAATACTCTGTCTACAACCCAGCCCACTTCATTGCCGGCGTTCTTTTCATCGATAAAATATGTGAATCCAGTTGGAGAAACGAATTTTGCTCCCCTGACATCCCTGGCAATCCATTTGGGATCTACTTCGATGCCGACTTCATCCAGCCATGCTTTGGAGATACCTTCTCCGCACCTGACTGGTGATCCTATTTCCTGACGCTTCTCAATCAGTACAACATCGACTCCATTTTTAGCCGCCCATTTTGCAGTCATACTGCCTGCTGGACCGGTGCCTACAACAACTACATCGCACTTGATCTGTCTCATTTTTTACCCTCCATCTCTATAGCTCCAACGGGGCATATTTTGACACATCTCCCGCAGCGGTTGCAGTTCTCATTAAATTCAAGCATGACGTCATTTAGATAGATTGCGTTTTGAGGGCATGATCCAACACATGCCCCGCATTTATGACACTTTTCAATATGTACTATCATTGAACTCTCTCCTTTGGATCAGGTATATTCATTTCCCTGTTTAGCTCTCCACTCATCCAGCGGAACTGAGAATTCTTTCTCTACGCCTGCACGGTATTCTGGCCCTCCGTTATATGCACAGAATGGAATTATTCTTCCATCGGGTACAACGTAGTGAATTACACAGCGTTTGACTCTCTCAACATCATAGTTGTAGTCATCCTGGAAGTGCATTGCACTCACAAGCAGCATATTCCATGAGAATTTAGCCAATCCTTCTTTGGTCTCATTGTTGAATACATTGGTCATCATTTTTATGAATTGCATTGTATTCATACCATCTGGGATCTTATCCTCAATCATATGTTTCTTGATGATTTTCTCTGCTTTCAAGAGAGAGAGTTTCTTTACTTTTGAGTTCTCAGTCTTCTTAGCCAGTTCAAATAAATCGTCAAAAAGACCTTCGACTTCGATGAAATCAGTAATCGGTATTACATTGTTTTCATCCTTAACGAACCAGTATGTTGCAAGACCACAGTGAGGGTGTGCAGAGAATGTTACCTTGTCTTTACCTAAGAAAGCAGAAGCATATGCAGAAATGGGGACGACACTTGGTACAGGGTACCAATCTTTTTTATGGGCATATCCAGTCTGCTCTTCGATATCTTTAACGAGATCGGGGATTGTGTATCTGCCTTTTTCTCTCTCTTCCTGTTCCATACGGCCAGTAAATGCCACTGGTTGGAAGTTGACACCTCTTACAACATCCATGTTCTTAATTGCGAATCTGATGATGTCACCAATCTGATGATCGTTGAGGCCCCTTACTAATGTTGGAACCAACACGACTGAAGGACGCTTGTTGGGAACGTTTCTTATGTTCTCAATGGCTTTATTTTTGACATCCATCATTTTTCTGCCTCTTGATCTCATATAGATGTCATCGTCAAGCCCATCAAACTGGAGATAGATTGTATTCAATCCAGCTTCTGCACATTTAATTGCAAACTCAGGGTCTGATGCTAATTTCACACCATTCGTAGCCACCTGGATCTGAGCGAATTTCAACTCTTTTGCTTTTTTAATTACATCAAAGAATCTAGGATATATTGTAGGCTCTCCACCTGAAAACTGAATTGCTGTACATGGCACTGGCTTTTCTGCACGCAGTGTCTCAAGCATCTTGACTACTTCTTCAAATGTAGGTTCATACACATAACCAGCCTGATTTGCATTTGCAAAGCAGATTGGACAATTCATGTTACATCTGTTAGTCAAATCCAGATTAGCCAAGACTGTATGGCTTGTGTGTAAGTTGCACAATCCGCAGTTCTCAGGACAACTGGTAGCATCTTGAATTAAAGCATTGGATACACCTGTCGTATCATATGCGAATTTTTCTGCTTTGAGGTAAAGTTCCACATCAGACCAGTAAATGTCTGTAACCTTACCGTGTTCTGGACAGATCTTGTCCATCAACACTTTGCCGTCTGATTCGTATATAGTAGCTGGTACAACCTTTTTACATTCGGGACAAAGAGACTTTGTATCTTTTGGGAGCCCCTTCTTTAATGCACTGTCTATTGTAATCATAACAAGTCCCCAGAGTTAGAATGATAGATAGGTATTTAATAGAATTGTAGCTCTAGTTGCTACAAATGAATGAAGAAAGTTTATTCAGATTTTTATCTTCTGATCCAATGGATGTGGATCAAACTAAGTCAGAATTACTGTCGCTCTTGAGCAACCTAGGATTCTCAGAATATGAAGCCAAAGCATATCTTTCTCTCATTATGAAAACAAGAGCTTCAGCAGAAGAAGTAGCAGAAATGGCTGAGATTCCAAGAACTTCTTCGTACAAAGTTCTTAAGAGCCTAATATCCAAAGGATATGCAACATCTAAAGAAGGAAGGCCCACATTGTATTTTCCAGTTCACCCTCGCGATATACGAGATAAATTTATCGCAGACTTCAGCAGATCTTTTGAAAAGTTAGAGATGGTGTATGGACTCATTACTGAAAGGGGAACTCCTCAGATTGTATACACAATGACTGGAAAAGCAAAAATCATTGCAAAAATAAGCGACATGCTGGATTCTGCAGAAGAATCGTTCTTTATTGCATCACCGTTGATAGAAGAGATTTACAGATGTTGTTATTCTAACTTCTCTAAAGCCGTTAAGCGAGGCGTAAATGTAGTTGTCGTTACAGTGCCTGGACCTGAAATACAATATGCTTCAGAAATTGTCAGAAAAAAAGGAATAATGGCTACAGATGTTCTTGTCGACTGCAAAGCCGCAATGCTAGCTTCAAACGATCTGGGAATCTGCGGATACACAGATAATGAATTCATCGTAGGACATATGCAGTCATTTCTGCTGATATCACTATTAAATGAAGGTTAGGATGATCTGGAGATCATCCAATTATCTTCTGTCCTTTCATATATGGGCGCAGAACTTCCGGGATTACGATCTTGCCATCAGGGGTCTGATAGTTTTCCATGATAGCGACTATCGTCCTCGGCAAAGCAAGACCTGATCCATTCAGCGTATTGATGAATTCACTCTTCAGGTGTGGTTCTGGGCGGTATTTTATTCTAGCTCTGCGGGCTTGGAAATCAGTGAAACAAGAACATGAAGAAACTTCAAGCCACTGATCTGCTGCGGGTGCATAAGCTTCAAGATCATAGGTTTTTGCAGATGCGAATCCCATATCACCAGTGCATAATAAAAGGACACGATATGGCAGGTTCAGACCCCGCAGAATCGCTTCAGCATTACCGCGCAGGACTTCCAGCCTTTCCATGGATCCCTGCGGAAGAACGAATTCAACAAGTTCAATTTTATTAAACTGATGGACTCTGATTATACCTCGGGTATCTGCATTCCTTCCAGCTTCACGTCTGAATGAGGGGAGATATGCAGTGTAATATTTTGGAAGATCTGTTTTCTCAAAAATCTCATCCTGATGCATATTTGTTACTGGAACTTCTGCAGTAGGATTGAGCCATAAATCATCCCTCTCACACCAATACATATCATCTTTCATCTTTGGATATTGGCCAGTTCCAATCACAGCATTTTTATTGATTATTGCAGGGGGTATTATCTCGGTGTATCCCTGCTCATGATGGACATCCAGCATATATTGGATTACAGCACGTTCCAATCTGGCCCCGTCACCTTTCATGATGTAAAATCCGCTGCCCGTTATCTTTGCTCCCCTTACGAAATCTATAATATCAAGGTCTTCGCCGAGCTCATAATGTTTTTTAGGTTCAAAATCAAATTTCTTTGGTGTGCCCCATTCCATTACGATTTTGTTTCCATCATAGTCTTTTCCAATGGGAACGCTTTCATCTGGCACATTGGGTATATTTAATGCAATATCTTCCCTTTTTAATTCAAGTTCAATTTTGAGTGCATCGAGTTCTTTAATTCTCTCGGAAACTCGTTTCATCTCAGCAATAACAGTCTGTTTTTCGTCACCTTTTAGATTTGGGATGCGGCTTGAGGCGTCGTTACGTTCATGTTTCAGTCTGTTACTGTCATCAACGGCTTTTCTCCATTCCTCATCCACGGTTAAAAAATCATCCAGCAGCTTCTCTGAATAATTTCTGTTTTTAAGTGATTCCCTGATAAGATCGGGGTTGTTACGGATTAGATCGATGTCTAGCAATGCGGTTCCCCACACGGCTAATTACATCAAGTATTCAAAAACTCTTGTATTAGTTTTCTGCTATTTTGGGATCGCATAACAGGATTGTAAAACCTCTTGTTTCAACGCATTTCACTTCAGCACGGTTTGCAATGTCTGCTGCTACGTCTTTTATATCTTCACCGGCTGCGGGCAGCATTTTTACTTTGACTATCTTTGCTCTTTTTATCTGAGTTTTTATCTCCTCGATTACTCCATCAGAAACACCTTCTTTTCCCACATGGATCGTAGGATCAATTGTGCTTCCTCGCTTCACGAGTTCTTTTTTACTTAACTTTGTTGACATTTAATCACTCTTTTTGTATGCATATGATGTTCTTATAATCTTACCACAGTTTAAGCAGTGTATACATAAATGGCCGGAATTTAATCTGACTCTGCAATTCATTCCAGGAATGAGTGGAGACAGGCATGTCTTGCAATACAGATCACCTTTTGGAATTGATGTTTTAGTTTTATTGCTTATTTTCCTAGCCAGCTCTACGTATCTTTTACTCCGGATATAATTTCCATACCGGGACTCGTTGCGAGCCATCTGCATAAGTGTGTTAATTCTATCGATTGAGATATGTCTAATTTCTTTAGAGGATATTCTTTTTTTAGTCATATTCAGAGCCTATGTAAAATATCCGTCTATTAGATCCTTCGCTTTGAAATATGATTTAAATCTCTTAATATTTAATTAGGCTGAATAATTAAAGAGCCAACTGCTGTAAAGAATGAAAAAAGGATATACCAAGACGATTATCTGGCAAACGCTCTGCTAAAATAATATGGCGAGATAATGGAAGGACTGACTTGGACGAAACAATACTGCTGATAAATCTTGCATGCCTTATGCTCGTAGCTGGAGCCTGCACTCTGATTTTCTCCAAGTTGAAACTCCCGTCAGTCATAGGATATTTAGCAGCTGGAATAATTATCGGACCGATTTTGGAACTATCACATTCCAGCGAAATGATGTCCATCGTCTCAATATTTTCCGATTTAGGCATCGTAGTTTTAATGTTTTATATAGGACTCGAGTTAAATTTACAGAAGCTCAAAAAAGTAGGAAAATATGTCATAGTAGTCGCAGCTATTCAGCTTCCGCTAGTAGTCATGTTCGGCTATATTGCCGGAATCGCTATGGGATGGGGGTTCACCGCATCGATATTTTTAGGGGCGGTTCTATCAGGATCCAGCACGGCAGTGGTTGCAGCAGTGCTGAAATCAAATAATATTATAGATGAAGAGACTAAAGATGGTATAATATTAATCACGGTAATGGAGGATATCGGCCAGGTTATAATACTCACAATGGCCACACCTCTGCTCAGCGGAGATTCTCCAGCGTTAGATACCACATTAATTTTGATTTTCAGTATTGTATTATTCATTGGATTGAGTATAGCGATAGGCGTATTGCTGATTCCAAAATTCTTAAATTGGGTTGGGAAAAAGTACAACCCTGAATCTCTGCTGATAATCTCAATGGGATTGTGTTTTGCAATGGCCCTCTGTGCCTCATATATCGGCCTTTCAATTGCAATCGGATCGTTTTTAATGGGTATAATCATCTCTCAATGTGAGTATTCAAAGATTGTCATGGCAAGAGTGGAACCTCTTAAAGAGATTTTCATGGCCGTGTTTTTCATTTCCATTGGAATGGAGATTGTCCCAGCAGAATTGGTTAATAACCTCTTACTGATATTTATAATCGTAATCATATTCATATTAGCAAAGGGATTTTCTGCAACGTTTGCATGTTATGTTGCAAACCGTCCATTAAAAACTGCATTTATCTCCGCTGCCAGCCTATTGGCAATGGGCGAGTTTGCACTTATCATATCTAAAACTGCATACGATGCAGGTGCTGTTCAAAGCTGGTTCTATACCTCAGTAATCGGGGCTTGTCTAGTTTCAATGATTCTGTTACCGCCGATCTCAAGAAACTCAGTCAAGATATATGATAAAGTTTCAGAGAAATCTCCAAACTGGCTGCACAGATGGGTCAATAAAATCAATGAAATTCGTGCAGATATCTTCACAAGAGTTTCATTCTCACCAGCTTCTAAAAAGATCGCTGCCAGAGAGACATTGATGATTGCTATGGACTTTGCAGTGATAATCATCATAGAGATTTTATTCTACTATGTATCACCATATACCGTAGAGTATCTTGCAGACGCATTACCAGCACTAAACAATTATGTGATGCTGCTGATACTGATTGCAGATTTCCTTGTACTGATCCCAGTAGTACATTCATTAGTCCAAAGCCTAAAAGCCATCTCTAAACTGATGATAGTAGGAGGGACCATCTCTAAAATAACAAAAACAACAGAGGTTACCCCATTATTTACATTTGTTCAGAATATGAGTACTGTAATCAGTGTTACAATAATTACACTGCTTATTTTGATAATTGTACCCATATCATTCGGCATATGGAACTATCTTGCAGGACTGCTCATATGCCTTGCTATCGTTTTAGTTTACGTAGTATACAGTAAAAAAAACAGTTACATGAAAGCCCGTGCCGCCGTTGCAAACAGTATATCTGAAAGAAGAGTTCACCCATCGTGGTCTGAAGACAAATATGTAGAAGATCAAGAAGGATTTGTGTCAGATATATCTACGCACGAACATGAAGGTTTTGAGGGAGCAATAGAACCACCAAAAAATGATAATAAAATCCAGTAAAACTGCAGAGAATTCAGTTGCTCCTAAAATCCAAACATCACTTTTATCCAGTAATCACATGTCAATATAGAAAGGAAGGTTTGTGCACAATCAGTTTACACGCTTAACACTTCAGAGCCTGCCATATTTACATTGTTTTCTGGTTTAACAGCCATAAAAATATATCAGATATGAGCTGATGGATATAGGTCATATTATTCCAACCGTAATTTTATCAAACCATCGGATAAATCCACTGATTATAATCTACATCAATGTTATTGATCGAGTTTCATCATAAATTCATAAAATTAGACCTAGGTAAGTGTTGGAAACAACAATAACCTCATACTAGTACCAGAGGTTTAATAAAGGGGTATAAATCATGTCCTCCTATGCTTTGTCAGGGGTTAAGCTAAGAATAATGTTAAATACGACAAGGCTAATGCAACCGAATCTTTACAGTTTAATTCATGGTGATTAAAAATGGCAAGGAAACCCAATAGAATGTATCGTCAAATTAGGGGACAGGCATACACTCGCAGAGAGTATATGGGAGGAGTGCCTGCTAACCGTATTTCAACATATAACTTAGGCAATGTAACTGGAGACTTTCCCATCGTTATGAACCTAAGAATAAAGGAGCCCTGCCAGATAAGGCATACGGCTTTGGAAGCTGCTCGTATTGCAGCAAATAGGGCACTTTCGAAAGGTACAACATCTGCATCTTATCACCTCCGCATTCGCTTATACCCCCATATCGTATTGAGAGAGCATAAGATGGCAACGGGCGCAGGAGCAGACCGTGTGTCTGGTGGAATGCGCAGTGCATTTGGAAAATGTGTAGGTACCGCATGTAGAGTTGAAAGTGGAACAGCAATCATTACACTAAGGGTTACACCTCAAACATTCCAATTAGGCAAGAATGCCTTGTGGAAAGCTTCCATGAAACTTCCATCTCCATGTCAAATCGAGATTGAAAAAGGCGCTGAGCTCGTAGCTTAAGCCACTTTCTTAATTTTTTTGGAGGTGTACATCTGGACCTAAAGCTCGATGATGTCATCTCCTGGATATTATCTAAAAATGCTTCTAAAGTAGCTATTCAAATGCCCGAAGGGCTGAAGATATATGCTCAAGGTGTAAAATCCAAAATAGAGTCTGAAACTAATGCATTTTGTATAATCTGTGCAGACCCCTGCTTTGGAGCTTGTGATTATGATACAGATTTTAAGCAGTATGCAGATGTTTTGATACAATTTGGTCACTCAAACATACCTTCTATGAATGCATCGTCAGATGTTTTGTTTGTTGAAGTCTTCTTTGATTTTGAAGTAAATGACATCATTGAAAAAATACTGCCTGAACTAGGTTCTAAAATCGGCTTAGTATCTGCGGTTCAGTATGTTAATCTATTACCAAAAATTCAAGACATACTAAAGGCTCATGGAAAAGAAGCGATAATTGGAAAAGGAGATTCCCGGGTAGTATTCAACGGACAGATTTTGGGATGCAATATTTCTTCTGCGCTGTCTGCTGATGTTGATCAATATATATACATTGGAAGCGGCAATTTTCATCCGATAAGCATATCCATTGAAACAGGTAAAAACCTGATAGTTTTGGACCCTCAGATGAATGAAGTCAGAGAATTGACTGATCTTAAAGATAAGATTCTCAGGCAGCGCTATGGTGCAATTGCAAGAGCACAGACTGCAGAGCATTATTTGATATTGGCATCGTCAAAGCCAGGTCAGATACGAATGGATAAAACCATTGAAATGAAAAAACTTTTAGAATCAAAAGGAAAAACCGCTGATGTAATTATGATGGAAAGGTTTGATCCAGAATATTTACTCCCATTCAAAGCAGATGCCTATGTATCAACTGCTTGTTCTAGAATTGCAATAGATGATTATCTGAGATATGATAAGCCCATTCTTACTCCAATCGAACTTGAAATTGTATTGGGAATAAGAGACTGGGAAGATTACCATTTAGACTTCTTTTGAATACCGAGACATTTCTCATAAACAGGCTGAAAATGTCTTTTTATTTGCAGAAACGTAAACATACCAGACAATCTGGCTGCAGATTATTCCTATAACGGCCCCTGCAATCACATCGGTTGGATAATGCACGCCCACATACAGCCTTGAGAATCCCATGAGAATTGCTGCTGCAACACTTACTAATGCCCATTTTTTTGACAGTGTCCTGCAGATTATTCCGGCTACCGCAAAAGCTATACAGGTATGACCTGAAGGGAACGAATTTGGATTTGATGCATAAATCAATGGTTCCAATCCTGAAATATCTACCCAAGGCCGGGGTCGTTCGATCAGGTCTTTTATTACAAAATTATTAACCATGTAACCCAAAAATATTGCAAGCAATACCAATACACCAGCTTTGCGGGTCTTGGGAAAATAGATCATCACAGCTGCTGCCAAGAACCAAATAATGCTGTAGTTTCCCAAACTTGTGTATGCTACCATGAGCGGATCCAAAATAGAATTATGGAGATTTTGTTGAATCCACAGTAGTACAGAACTGTCAAAGGTCTGTGTGAGCTCAAACATACACATCACAATTAGTCAATTTGAGAAATTATCAGCTCAATGCAATCCAGATATATAATGAAGTGTCGATCTGTTATAACTGCAAGAGTTACAGATAATTATCGTTAGAACCGCATCTCAGCTTGATCGATGCTACATATAATGATGCATTTTGCAGCGTTTGTGGCAGAAGTTTGAGAAATAGAGATTTTTATCTGAATTGACAAGCGTAGATGTAAATTTGCACAAAAACAGACCTGCCTTCAGAACATCATTTTTGAAGAAATTAAAAATCGACAGCGCAAACATATATGATCAAAATAGGATATTTCAACTGCATATGCTCAGCATCACAGACATATTCGAGTTGGCTCAAAATTCAAAGGCTCACATTGGTATATGCGGAGGTTACAAAGCAGAGTCTAGCGCCTCGAAAGCCTGCGATCTGGGATACGGGACCGTTGACGTTTATCATGATGCTACAAAACTAGCACTAGATCTGCATGACGGTAAAATTGATGCGGCTGTAAGAGGCGATACTCCATCAAATGATGCTATGAGTGCTGTTCGTGATGTCTTTGGGACCTCCAAAGTATTGCGGGCAGCTATGATGCAGCCTAAAGACGGCAGATTGTTCCTGCTTGGTCCAGCTGGGATAGATGAAGGATGGACAGTACCTGAAAAAGTGCAGTTTGCAAAACTTGGAGCAGATTTATTCAGGAAAATGGGGATTGAACCGGTCATCGGGATAATGTCGGGAGGAAGATCTTCAGATCTAGGAAGAATGCCTGAGATTGATCAGAGCATACGCAATGCTGAAGAAGCTGTCAGGCTTGCAAAGCTGGATGGACTGAATGCTGTGGACATGCAGATATTGATTGAAGACGCTGCTACGACCTGTGATGTTATAATTGCACCTGATGGAATTTCTGGCAATTTAATATTCAGAACACTTCATTTTCTTGGTCACGGCATTGCAATGGGCGCGCCGATATTGAATATAGATAAAGTCTATATAGACACTTCAAGAGCTAAGTCAGATTACGTTGATGCCATAGCTCTTGCATCCGCATTAGTTGGCAAGAATATCTACAACAAACAATAAACTTCAATAAGATGTTGTCCGTCATGGAAACCATGCGCATTGAAATTGACGGAGAGTACTCAGGCATAAAGTTCTCTGCATCTCATTTTATTCCCGGCCACTCAAAATGTGGCAGGCTTCATGGTCATTCATATATCCTGCACTTAGTATTGTGCGGAGAAAAAGGCAACAATGGAATGATTATGGATTTTGTGGATCTAAAAAAATGCTTGCGTGATATAGTGAGTGAGCTGGATCACAGAATCCTTTTGCCTAAAAACTCACCAGAGCTGAGTATCAATGTTGGGTCTGAAATTGAAGTAAAAACATGTACAAAGCGGTATGTTTTCCCATTGGAAGATGTGATGCTACTGGACATCTCTCAGACAAGTGCAGAAGAGATGGCAGAGATGATATTGAACATGCTGCTGAGCAAAATTGATTTTCCAAGTAATGTAGAATATGCTGAAATCGGATTAGATGAAGAAAGAGGACAGACTGCATGGGCTGGACGGAGGCTTCATCAATGAAAAAGGCAGTAGTTCTTCTGTCAGGCGGCTTAGATTCGACAACCACTTTGGCCTGCGCCATCAACGATGGTTATGAAGTGATAGCATTAAGCATGTTATACGGGCAGAGACACTCAAAAGAGATCGAATCTGCAAAAAAAGTAGCAGAACATTACCATGCCAAGCATATCATTGTAGAAATGGATATGAGTTTTCTGCATTCTAGTGCCCTGACATCTCAAGATCTGAAGGTTCCATCACATAACTCTGCATCTGAAGTAAAGGCTGACATACCAGTAACTTATGTTCCAGCAAGGAATATATCAATGCTTAGTCTAGCAGCAGGCCTATGTGAATCTGAAGGTGGAGATGCCATATACATAGGTGCAAATTCAGTAGATTATTCAGGATACCCAGACTGCAGACCAGAATTCTTCGAAGCTTTTCAAAAAGTACTCAATGTTGGAACCAAATGTGGTGTGCAGGGCAGCCCTGTAAAAATAATAACTCCAATCCTATCAATGTCAAAAGCAGAAATTGTTAAGTTAGCGACCAAACTCGGAGCGCCCCTGCAATACACTTGGTCCTGTTACAACGGAGGAGAAAAAGCCTGTGGTCACTGCGATTCCTGCTTATTGAGATTGAAAGGATTCGCAGAAGCCGGAATCAAAGATCCAGTTGAATATGAGGGATCCATATGAAAGTATCTGAGATCTTTTTTTCAATTCAGGGAGAAGGAGTGCTTATGGGAACTCCGACAATATTCGTCAGATTCTCCGGCTGCAATCTTGATTGCTCATGGTGCGATACAGAATATGCAAAAAACGATGCAGATGCTAAAGAAATGAGTGTAAATAATATCCTTGATGAGATTGAGAAATATAATTCTCCTTTTGTATCCCTGACAGGAGGAGAGCCTATGATTCAAGAAGGCATAATCGATTTCATAAATGCTCTTCTTGAAGAATCATACCACATAACAATTGAAACAAATGGTTCAATACCGTTGGATTCTATTCCTACATCAGAAGAAATAATGATCTCGATGGATATGAAATGCCCCAGTTCCGGCATGACAAAATCAGAGATGTATGATAATCTTTCATTTCTTTCACCGCGGGATCAGTTAAAATTTGTGATTGCAGACAGAGTGGACTACTTATTCGCTAAGAAAGTGCTGAGAGAAAATGATATAAACTGCCCAGTCATAATGACTCCCGTGGGGGGAATGGATCTTAAACCATTAGCAGAATGGGTTATCCAAGACTGCCCGATGGTAAGAGTCATGCCTCAGCTTCACAAACTGATCTGGGGAAATGCTAAAGGAGTGTAACACAACGGCTTACGGTGTTATGTTTAGTTAGGCATATATATTAGTGCAATAGCAATGAGCTTGTTTTGCTCTTTCATAGTTTTCACTTCACGAAATGATAGAGGGCGCATAATTCAAACTCAAATTCTTCTCCGCTGATATCCAGATCGCTTACTTTCATTGTTCTTATCTCAACTGACTCAGCGGTGGCTATCTTATCTGGAAGCCACTGCCTAATATACCATGCCTCGCCCTGCATATCTACGATGCTTTTTATATATTTGAGCAGTTTTTCGACTACATTTCTTCTTTTCTTCCTATCATCTATACAACCATAGGGGTAAAATGAAGGGTTTAATGCTGAAATATATAGATTCTTGGGAAGTATATTTGTTAGGTTAGTGGAGAATACCTGTAAGTAATACCAGTAGAATATTTCCAAACCCATATGGAGTTTGCTGCGATCTATAAAAAATTGATTGAAATAGGGTGAAGTTACGCCATCTGGAAATTCAAGATCATATTCTTTAGCATAACCATCAGGAAGTTTTTCAGGACATGCTAAAAGGGTGATGCAGGCATATTTACTGCGAACCAGATTTCCGTCATATATAGGAGAAGGTGCCTTTTCACGGCTTACAAAACGGTAAAGTAAGCCGTGCTTGAAATAAAAATAGCCACCATTCAAATCAAGGTCATCTACGCACATCGTGACAGAGGGTATGTTCTCCATGCATGGAAGTGTGTCCGGTATAATGAGAGACAACAGATCAAATTCACCCATCTCTTCGACTACACTCCTGATGTATGCTCTCAACCTTTTTAGATCTGATCTCAGTTCTGAAATATTCATTAATTCGTTTTGACTATCAAAACCAAAACAATTTTGAAGAAAATATATGCATTCAGGGAGTATTTTTGGCAGGTTAGATAACGTATCTGTCTGCCAGTTATCCGCACAACGTTCATTATTCTCAATAGATAGAATATCTATACCGTGGCGGGCATCTCCCCAATGCTTAACGCATGGTCCATACTCAAACGGTTTCCCATTGTCAATTTCTGGATCTGTCACTACACATCTCGATAATGGTTTTGGTGACGCGATTAAATTTGTCTCCGTCATATGCCATACCACCAGGAAGTCCACACAGAACGAGTGTGAATTAAGTGTCTTATTACATAGTTTGTTCTATGAAATGCATATATATTCTAAGTTAAGGTTGCGAAGAGTTGTAACGAGTTCTGCAAATGAAACTCTGATGTGTTATACTAAGTTTCTATGAATATCCTTCAATTGACTTAAAAATTCACTGTCAGCACCGAATTAATATGCCATGATTCAATGTCAAATTACTTGCAGAGATACTGGGAATTGAAAGACAGCTGTTGTTTAATAAATACCAGTGACTGTTGACATTGATAATTCGAAACTTCTGAAAGATATCTGCCTACTCCAAAATGGTTCCCAGACTTCATAATTCAAAAATAAAGGAGCAGCAGGAAAGTTATTGATCATCATATTACGAGTCCCAAGTAAGGAAGAGAGTATATTCAAATGATTTTGCTAACGAAATTGTAAAATCGCAGTAATCTTAAAATATTGTTAATTGCCTCGGAGGCTTATCGAGGCCCTTAAATGTGGAATGCAATTAAAATTGAGTTGCTATTCTTGCGTTTGTATTGCTAAATATCACATTTGTAGGGTAGATGCCGTGAGGCGTTTTTATGATTGATCCTAATGCTATAGATTCAGATTGCTGTCGAAGTTCGCTGGATAAAAAGAAAGTATACACCAGTAAATTCAATGAACTCTTTTTATCTAACGATGTTCCAAAAAATATAACAGTATTCGATACGACTCTCAGAGATGGTGAGCAAACTCCGGGTGTTGCTCTTACATGCGATGATAAAATAAGAATCGCAAAAGCACTTGATGAACTGGGAGTTAATGTTATTGAAGTCGGTTTTCCAGCTTCATCCCAAGGAGAGAAAGACGCTGCTAAAGCCATTATGAACCTTGGGTTAAATTCAAAAGTCTGCGGATTAGCCCGCTCTGTGAAAAGCGATATTGATGCTGTAGCAGACTGCGGCCTGAATTATGTTCATACATTTATTGCCACATCTGATTCTCATTTAAAATACAAACTTAAAATGACTCAGGATGAGGTTTTAGAAAGAGCAGTGTCTGCAGTGGAATATGCAAAATCCAGAGGACTCGAAGTTGAGTTCTCCTGTGAAGATGCCACCAGAACCAGCCTTGAATTTCTCAAAAAAATGCATATCGCTGTTCAGGAAGCGGGTGTCAACCGCATAAATGTTCCAGATACTGTGGGTACAATATCACCCATAGCAATGGAATACCTCATCCGTGAGCTGAAAACTGTTACAAAAGTTCCCATATCTGTGCACTGCCATGACGATTTCGGAATGGCTGTGGCAAATACACTTTCAGCTGTAAGAGGAGGGGCTGAACAGATTCATGCTACCATTAACGGAATGGGTGAAAGAGCGGGAAATGCATCACTGGAAGAAGCTGTACTAGCATTAATGGCATTTTATAATGCAGAAACTACGATTAATACAAAAATGATCGGCCCTACCTGCAAACTTGTCAGCAGACTGTTTGGATATCCCATCCCGGCTAACAAAGCAATCGTAGGAAAGAATGCTTTTGCTCATGAATCTGGAATCCATGTACATGGAGTCTTAAATGATCCGTCTACATATGAAGCGTTTGGACCGGAACTAGTAGGGGTGGAAAGAAACATCGTTTTAGGAAAACACTCTGGAACACATTCTATAAAAGAAAAACTAAATGAATACGGAGTGGTGCTGGATGATGAACGTATTGCACAGGTAGTCGATAAAATAAAAGATCTGGCTGATAGTGGAAAAGAGATAGATGATGCAGAATTAGTTGCATTAGCATCCCACTTTGCAGAACAGCATGAATCTAAGCATATTAATCTAGATGAATTTGCTGTATTCACTGGAGTTAAAACAACTCCGACAGCAGTCGTTACGCTTGACATAAACGGAGAAAAGAGAACAGGCACATCGATAGGAATCGGACCTGTGGATGCTGCGATAAATGCTATAAAAACAGTTATGGGCAACGTATTTAGACTCGAAGAATATTGTTTAAATGCCATTACTGGCGGCAGCGATTCTCTGTGTGAAGTGATGGTTAAGATCAGTAAAGATGGCAAAGGAAAAGCAGTCTCCGTAGGAAAAGGCGTTGGATCTGATATCGTACAGACCAGCGTGGACGCTACAATGGAAGCTCTTGACCGCTTATACTCTAGACTGGAGTGAGAAAATGGTAGATACAAAAACAATCGCTGAAAAGATAATGTCCACAAAATCTGGGATCGATGCACATGCTGGACAGATCGTTGAAGCTGAAATAGACTATGTTATGGCGAATGATGTAACGGCCCCTATCGCATTCAGAGAGTTTGAAGCACTGGGGAGAGAACCAGTAAGAGATAAGATTGTTCTGATTCCAGATCATTTTGTACCCAATAAAGACATTGCTTCTGCAGAACAGGCTGCGGAGATGAGACGTTTCGTTAAAAAATATAACCTTAAAAATTACTTTGAAGTTGGAAGGGGCGGCGTATGTCATCAAGTAATGGTGGACGAGGGCTTTGCAGCTCCGGGCAGACTAATAGTCGGAGCAGATTCTCACACCTGCACATATGGAGGTCTGAATGCATTCTCTACGGGGATAGGAAGCACTGAAGCTGCTGCCTGTTTTGCAGAGGGCCGTCTCTGGTTCAAAGTACCAGAATCCATTAAAGTCAAAGTAAACGGAAAATTCAAAGAATATGTTTCAGGCAAGGACCTTATTCTAAAAATCATATCAGACATCGGTGTTGACGGCGCCAACTATAAAGCATTTGAATTCTGCGGAGATCTTCAAAACGTCTCGATATCTGACAGACTTGCAGTAAGCAACATGGCCATAGAAGCTGGAGGAAAAGCCGGAATATTCCCCTGCGACAAACTTACTGAAGATTTTCTGAAAGGAAGAGTAAGAGGAGAATATACTCCAGTAGCCCCGGATGCCGATGCAACATATTGCAGAGAGCTTGAGTATAATCTTGATGATTTGGATTATATGGTAGCTTTTCCCCATCTGCCGGAAAACGGAAAAAATGCCAGAGACGTAGTTGTTACTATAGATCAGGCATTTTTAGGATCGTGCACCAACGGCAGGATCGAGGATCTCAGAGTAGCTGCTAAAATCATAAAAGGAAAGAAAATTCATCCAGATGTTAGGATGATTGTCGTTCCTGCATCAACAGAAATATACAACCAGGCGATGGATGAGGGGCTGCTCAAAATCTTCAGCGAGGCTGGTGCGTTTGTTTCCGGTCCGACCTGTGCTGCATGCTTAGGAGGGCACATGGGAGTATTGGCTGCCGGTGAAAAATGCGTTTCCAGCACCAACCGTAACTTTATAGGAAGAATGGGTGACAAAGACTCTGAAGTTTACCTTGCCGGACCGGCTGTCGTAGCTGCAAGTGCTTTGACTGGTAAAATATCAGTCCCCTGAGGTGATTATATGAATACAATTAATGGAAAGGTTTGGAAATTTGGGGATCATGTCGATACAGACCAGATAATTCCTGCTGAACGACTCACTAGCCAGAATAATGATAAACTAGGAACTTTCCTGTTTGAAAAAGTAAGGCCTGGTTTCCCAGAAATGGTTTCAAAGGGGGACATAATAGTAGCAGGAAAGAACTTTGGATGCGGATCGTCAAGGGAGCATGCACCCAGATCACTTATGCAGGCAGGCATAGTCTGCGTAGTGGCAGAAAGTTTTGCCAGGATATTTTACCGAAACTCGATAAATATCGGTCTGATACTTGTTGAGTGCAAAATCGAAGCAGATGAGGGAGATATACTATCAGTTGATGTTGACAATGGAAAAATCATTAATGAAACATCCAAAAAATCATGGTCATTTCCGGAGTACCCGCCGTACATTAAAGAACTGATAGCATCCGGTGGATTAATGGCCAGGCTGAAAGGAGGAAAGTGATGTATAAAATCGCAGTGGTCCCGGGAGACGGCATAGGCCAAGAAGTAATCGCAGAAGGCGTGAAGGTCCTCAATGCATTGGAAGAAACTGCTGACGTGTCATTTTCTCTTGATTATTTAGACATTGGATCAGAAAGGTATCTCCGTACGGGGGAGCTCCTGACCGAAAATGATATAGATGATCTTAGAAAGCATGATGCCATATATTTCGGTGCCATAGGAGATCCGCGTGTAGCTCCTGGAATTTTAGAAAAAGGTATTTTGATATCAATGCGCACAACTTTTGATCAGTATGTGAACACGCGCCCATCCAAAGCATGGCATCCATATACGCCATTAAAAGAAGAGAAAGATTTTGATATAATATTCTTAAGAGAAAACACTGAAGATTTTTACATGGGAGCTGGAAGCAGATTTTCCAACGGCAAAGGTGTTTCTCTAGATCTTAAACGTAAATTATACGATGCAAAGATTACCGTCAGCATGGAAGCCAATACTGACGATGAATTTGCATTTGAGATCGGAATGATGTCTAGAAAAGGCATAGAACGTTTTGCTGATTATTGTTTCAAAACAGCAAAAGATTTGGGAAAAGACAAAGTCACTGCCGTGGATAAAGCCAACGTCTGCACTTCTCTTTATGGAATGTGGAGAGAGATCTTCAAACAGAAATCTCAGGAATATGGAATCGCTCTGGAACACATGTATGTTGATGCTATGGCAATGGCTCTGGTAAGAGCCCCGGAACGTTTCGGCGTTGTTGCCTGCCCCAATATGTTCGGAGACATTCTCACAGACATAGGAGCAGAGATCATGGGCGGATTGGGAGTCGCAGCTTCAGGAAACATATCTCCAAGCGGCGTTTCCATGTTTGAACCAGTGCATGGGTCAGCTCCAGATATTGCAGGGCAAGGAAAAGCAAACCCTATCGCAGCGATATTGGCAGCTAAGCTTATGATTGATAACTTAGGCAGAAGAGATTTAGGCATCCTAATTGAAAAAGCTGTCAGAAAAGCAATGGACAATAAAGATCTGACAGCAGATATGGGCGGTCATCTTAGCACTAAACAAACTGGAGATGCAATTGCAAAATATATTTCAATAGTTGAGTAAGCGGGAATTACCCGCTTACTATAATTTTTAAGTACGGGCTATCAAGAACACTCATCTTAACCAAGCATTTGATTCGATAATATCATCATAAATAAGAATTACAAAAATTGGATGAAATCCAGATTTGAGATCGCATTACCACTCTCCAGCACAATGTGATGCATGAGATATAGATCATTTCGTACAATAGCAAAATGTTCTAAAAACAGATTTTGAAACGATTTGGACATATCCTGTTTAAACGAATGAATATATCGTATAATTTCTTAAGTTTCAATCGAGTATTCATATCAAATTAAACTTGTTCAATGATTGTTCTGTCTTAAATATTGACTGCATTCATGAAAACCAACATTACAATGTGATTATTTTTAACATATGATTACAACTTTTACACACACATTGTATATCAACAGCACATCTAAACATTCATGGCGAAAGAAATCGTCAGAAGAAACATATTTGGAAAGA
>ENA-OROK01000119-OROK01000119.1-human-gut-metagenome-genome-assembly--contig:-NODE-119-length-93550-cov-4.888058_pt1 | contig 93550 bp, 79 predicted proteins | sample MGYA00242127_ERZ509046 | MGnify/ENA primary metagenome ERZ509046 (study PRJEB26280, sample SAMEA2338728) | human gut metagenome | biome: human gut; feature: human-associated habitat; material: faeces... | reverse complement strand
AATTATTATTAACCCCCATTAAAAAAGCCTCAACAGTTCCTACCAACATTAAACTCTTTTTAGCTCTTGATACCCCCGTATAAATAAGTTTATTATAAAGCATCTTATAATAGCTACTACATACCGGCATAATGACATTAACAAATTCACTTCCTTGAGCTTTATGAATCGAAATAGCATAAGCAAGTCTTACATTAATCATCTCACTAGTTGTCAAACTAACTAAGTTACCATCAAAATCGATATTAACATTTAAAGCCTTCGTATTATTAACACTTACAATACTATCTATATACCCGATATCCCCATTATAAATACCTCTTTCTGGATCATTTACTAACTGTAAGACTTTATCCCCAACTCTAAAAGTTATATCTCCTATCTTAATCTCTCTTTTCTTATCGCTCTTAGGATTAAATAAATCTCTGAGATGATTATTTAAATTATCTATCCCATTAATTCCCTTATATATAGGAGCTAAGACTTGAATATCTTTGTCCGTATGTCCCCTCTTAATCGATAGTTCACAAACTCTACTAACACTTTCCAATACTTTACTATTATCTACTCTTAAGAAATTATAATCATCTTTCTTACTAAGAAAATCACTCGTAATATCTTTATTTTTAATCTCTTTAGCTAAATATGGTATATAAGAATTCTCACTTTGTCTATGAATAGTCTCTAAAGGACAAAAATTAAATAAATCACTATCAATTAAATCCTTTAAAACTAACCCACATCCTACCGACGGTAACTGATCCTTATCTCCTACTAATATTATCTGAATAGTATTGGTAAGTCCTAAGAGTAAATGATACATAAGATTAGTATCAATCATACTTACTTCATCGATAATAATTAATCTCTGGTAATTTTGATTAAACTCATCAACTTGAAATTCATTCATATCTTTATTCCATTTTAAATACTTATGGATAGTAGAAGCCCCAAGTCCAGTAGCTTCACTTAGTCTTTTCGAAGCTCTACCCGTCGGTGCTAAAAGAGCAATATAAGAATTAACATTACTAGGACTCAGATTATACATCTTCATATAAAGACTTGTAATCGCCTTAATAATAGTTGTCTTCCCCGTCCCTGGACCCCCAGTTATAATACTTATTCTATTCTCTAGACTCCTTTTAATCGCCGTTTTCTGTTCCGTATCATAAGTAACATCTAACTTCTCTTCTAACTTTTCTATCTCCGTATCAATCATACTAATATTCTTCCCCGTAATTGGTAAACTATTAATATAATTAAGTTTTTTAGCTATCTCTACTTCCATGGAATAAGTACTATTTAAGTATATTCTTTTTCCTTCTCTATATATATCTTTATTACTCTCTAAAGAGTTAATAACCTCTTCTAGATAATCAACATCAACAATATTAAAATAAGTCTTTAAACCATCCCTAATCTCTTCTAGATAAAAATAAGTATCTCCATTTCTAATCTCTAGTAGTCTAATAGTCTCTAGAACACAATTCTTAACCCTTAAAGTCTCATCTGGATTTTCCCCACTTAAATATATATTATCTAACTTCTTAAAATCAATTATCTCTTTTAAAGCATAAGGATTAGTCTTAGCTATACTTAAAGCATTCTTCTGAAACTTATTAATAATATTTAAAGCCTCATTAATCGAAAAACCCATCTCTTTTAACTTAATTAAATCATCATCAACACTACTATTACTCATAATAGAACTATATATCTTTAAAGCTTTCTTTTCACTCATCTTAGGCACTGTCATTAAGATACTCTTATCTTCCTTAATCTTCTTAATGGCATCATTTCCTAAAGTATCTACTATTCTCTTCGCTGTAGCTTCTCCACAGCCCTTAATTAAATCACTCGTTAAAAACTCAATAACCGCCTCGTACCCTGTAACTTCCATTTTCTTATAATCTGTAACATTATACTGATAACCATACTTTTCTTTATAGATTAAATTACCTTCCATCTCATAGTTATCCCCTACTTGCAAAGTCCCAAAGTATCCCGTAAAATGAAGCGATTTTCCTAAGAACTCTTCTAATTCCCTATCATTAGTCTCTTTAACCTTTAAGACTCCTACTTTATAATTACTCTCTGCTTCATAGATAATAACACGTACTTTTCCTCTTATGTAGCCCACATCAATCACCTGGTCTTATTATAAAATGTTTTATTTCTTTAGTAAATACTAACCTCTTCTTAAGACTCTTTTTAATTCTAATTCCTGTACTCCTAAATGAGTTATTTTATTATCATTAAAAGTTAAATTCTCTAGTCTAATACGCTCTATAAAATTCTTATTTAAATAAGTTTCCATAACTAAAAATGATGGTATTATTCCAATAGACTCTGGTACATAGTTAGATAAAGCTGGTATAAAGATAGCAACATTTTCTTTATATATTTTAATCTTATAATGATGAGAATGTCCTACTAAGATAAACCTTTTCCAAGGAAGATTATTCTCTTCACAAGACAAAGGATGATACATATAGATACTATCTTTCTTTAGATTAATCCTTCCTTCTCCAACCCCACTAATCGCAAAATCTAATCTATTAGTTTCTAATAAGTATTTAAAATTAATCCCCTCTTTAGTTAAACACTTAATATCATGATTACCTAATACACATATATTTAGAATATTCTTATCAAAAGGATGTTTCTCTATAAAATAGAAACACTGTTCCATCATTGTCTGTGTAATATTCTTTCTCTCTTTAGTTAATCCATTTATCAAGTCTCCCCCATTTATAATAAGATGAATCCCTTCTTTAGAAGCATACTCATATACAAGATTAAGTAAGTCTAACCGTTCTTCTTTTGTCCCTAGATGTAAATCCGAGATTAAAATACTCTTAAAACTATTCTTACTCATAAGAATATCTATATCTTTAGAAGTATCCCCATCTAAATCTTTATTAGGAATATATAAAGTATTCCCCTCTAAAGTATATTTCTTATTATATAAGACTCCCTTATTCTTTAGACTAATTAAAATATTTTTTAGATCCCTTAAATCTATCTTTAAGATATTACATATCTCTTTATTATTCTTCCCTTGTCTTATTAATTCCATTGTTTTTATTTCTCTATTAACCATACTATTCTCCTAGCATAATTATACTATATAAAAGAAGCCATAGAAATATTTACTTTTTGCTATAGATATACCATAAATTTAAGTAATAGAATGTAAAAAGACTACATTCTAATGTAATCTTTCATCTACAATATTAATCTTAACTGGACTAGTTATCCCTACTCCCGTATTAGGATGATAATGAGAATAACATAAATCTACTAGATATAAACTAACTAAAATAATACATAATACTCTCTTAACCTTAGGACTTATCTTTTTATATATATTATATAAAAGAGGTCCTACTAAATAAGTTAATATACATCCTCCAAACCCAAAGAACATTAATCCCTCTAAGCATATTCTTCCTTGAATATTTAAAAAATAACCAGTATAATCCCACCATTTAAGTCCTTTAAAAGTCTCTAAATACCAAGCTGTTGTATATTCTAAGATTCCACATACTAAGAAAGTCATTAAAAATAAATTAAGCGGTTTCTTTCTATATTTCTTTAGAAGCATCAAAATTAAAACCGCTCCATATCCATATATAGGTAGCCATGGTCCCATCATAGTTCCCTTATTCACTAGTCTTTCTTCATAAATAAGACATAACATAATCTCCCAAAGCCAGCCTACCATGGCCACTGTAAAAAAGATTAAAATCAAATCACTAAGTTTATAATCTATATTATAATCATACTTCGTAACCTTAATATTTTTTATCTCTTTAATAAAATATAAATTATCGGGATAACATCCCCTCGTACTAGGTAAATCTAAATAATCATCTTTAAATACATAAGAATACCTATTCTTTAAGACTCTTCGATATTCTAAATACATATTAGCTTTTACCATTTCTTTATAAGGTCTAAAGTAAAAGATATTACTAAATCCTAAAGATAAATATCCTAAGATATACCATGGTATAAAGCTAATATCTAATCTAAAGAGTTCCACTTTTCTACCCCTAGTCATTTCTTTAGATATCTTAAAAGCCTCTTGCTGTTTAATAGAAGGATTCTCTGCTAAAATATAAGGAATCATACTATACTCATAATGCTTAATAAAACCTCCTATGATAGTAAAATACCATAAAAAAGATTTAAGCATCTTAATAAGCATAACCTCTCCCACATTAAAGATACTCTTCGTATAATAAACAAACAATAACTTTCTAACCGACGTATCTTGATAAGTACTATGCTCTAAAAAATACCTAGATTTCCCTACATTTAATACTGTCGCTACAAATATATAAATAAGTAAAAAAGCTAAAATCGATAAAGCTAAAATACCAGCCGAAGGCATAATTTTTCTAAAGACTAAATTATTAATCATATTAAACAAAGTAAATACAATTGACCCTGTCCCTGATAATTGATTTAAAAAAGTAGCTATAACCCCAACCGTAGGTTTATAATTAAATAATGGCATAAAAAATTTTTCAAGATGAATAACTCTAAAAAAATTATTTAACACAGCTAAATTACTAACACTTCCCAAACTTATTCCTGGTATTTCTATCGGTAGACCACTATTAAACTTATAACCAAAACTTAAGACTGAACTAACTAAAAAACAAACAACTATACTATAAAACCTATGATATTTTAAAGCTTTTTTACTCTTCTCTTTAATCTCATTAAATTCTTTCATATTACTAATCTTGATATTTACTATCTACTCCAAAATATTCTTCTAGACTTATCCAGTCTCCATTATTATATAACTTCTTTGCTAAATCATAACCAACATACCTTAAATGCCATGGTTCATATTTATAACCAGTTATATTATCCTTTCCCTTCGGAAATCTAATAATAAATCCATAAAGATAAGCATTATCATTAACCCATAATCCTTCTTTAGTCTTAATAAAACTATCGGTAATAGAATTTAAGTCAAAAGAATAACTAGTCTGATGTTCAGAATAACCTGGTCTAGCTGAATAAGTATCTGCTGCTTCTTTTCCATCTCTTTTAATATAACGATTATAAATACTTTCCTGTCCCACATAAGGTCTATATCCACTAGCAATATAAATATTAAGTCCTATCGAACTAGCATCCGCCCTCATCTTATTAAAAGCCTCATACGCCGTCTTATTGATACACTTATTACAAGTACTAGTCTTTCCAATACAAGACTCCTTCGTATCCACCGGAATATAACTCTCTGGTAACCCATAAGTCTTATTAACCATCATAATATCATCAATATAATAAACATCATTAACCGTATAAATAGAAAAGCCATTCTTTGTAGTCCCAATACTAACCCTTTGTCCATCTATTACTTTTAACTTCGGATAAATCTTACTTAAAGTCTTTTCTACCTCCTCTTTAGAACTTATATTGCCACTAGTAGTTGCATTGTCTTTAGAACTAGGATTATCTTTAGAACTAGTATTATCTTTAGAACCATTATTATCTTTAGAATCATTATTATCTTTAGAACCATTATTATCTATAGAACTATTATTATATATAGAATTATCCTTTTCTTTATTATTATCATCTATAGAAGTATCCTTATTATCTAAAGTATTATTATTCTTTAGAATATCCTTATCTTTAAAACTATTATAATTCTTAAAAAGAATAAATCCCATAACACCTCCTATAACTAATATAACTATAAAACATATAACTTTTCTTTTCATAAATATCACTATCTATACTATAACATAACTCTAAGTCTTTTAATAGTCTCTATTATCTAACTAATTATTCTTCAGATAGAAAAAAAATATTTCCTTTTAAGAAATATTACGCGACAAGTTAACAAACTCAATAATCTCTTCATCTTCTAGATAAACCTTATAATTAGATTTTCTCATATCTTCTAAATTGACTAGTTCAAAAATCATCAACCGTTTATTAACTGTATTTTGAAGATATATTTTAAAATAATTTTTAATAAAAGTAATCTTCTTCTTATTAGGATATGGTCCATCATAAAAATTTCTTATCGTTGTAGCACTCTCCACTACCTCCCCTAAACTTAAAGACTCCCTATTACTATGATAAATAAATTCATCATTTTCCACAAGAAAATCCACCATCAGCCAATAATCATTATCCGCTAATCCATCTTGATTTTTAGTCCTCGTAAACTTATAATCAATCTTAGTATTCTTATATTTTAATTGCATACTACCTCTTCCTTCCTAATAAAGTATAACATACTTTTTAATCTAAAAACTGTAACAAAAATGCTAATTTACATCTTGTAACTTATTTAATCTTTTAGAGAGCTTTTTTTCTCCTCCAAAAGTATAATCTTCTTTATCAATAAGACTAATAGGAATTAAATTTTTCTTTAAAATCTCATTAAAAGCCCATTCTAAAAAACTACCCTTATATCCTAATAATAAATCATATTTATAATTTTGATAAGCCTTATCTTCAGAAATATTTAACTCTTTAAGTAAACATAATACTTTTAAATCATCTAAAGAAATATTATTATATTCTCTAGACTTAGCCATACTAAAAGGAAGTATAACTAAATAAGACCATTCATATAATCTTATATTTATACTTCCCATTTCTTTATTATAGAAGAAATTCTCCTCATAATTTTTTCTAATTAATTCTTGATATCTTTTATCCAATTCTTTAATAGATACTACCTCTTTTAAATTAAATACTTGCAAAGCTTCTTCTAACATAATATCACCAAGACTAGTTTAACAAAGAAAATAATAATCATTTGTCGAAATTTAACAATTTCTCTTGTTTATACTTTTCTTCTAAAGTGCTAATATTCGCACAACTCATAAATATTAAAACACTATTCTCATACTTAAGTAAAGCCTCAATATTATTTTCATCTAAAATATAAGCATTATCTAAGTTTTCAATAATAATCCTAGAAGTAACACCAGGATAATCCTCTTGTCTTTCTCTATTACAAGATATGGGAGTAACATAGATATCATCCGCTTTTCTTAAAGCCTCTTTAAACCACTCTTTTAAATCTTTAGTTCTCGAATAAGTATTAGGTTTAAAGATTGCTACTATTCTTTTATCTGGATACTTAAGTCTCGCCGCCTCAATAGTTTTCTCTATCTCCGTTGGATGATGGGCATAATCATCTATTAAGATATTACTACCTACTTTAGTTTCTTTAAATCTTCTTTTTGGAGTCGTAAAATTCTTTAAAACATTCTTTATATTTAAAACATCCTCTTCATATAAAATACCTATCATAATACTTGCCAAACTATCAAGAATCATATGAATACCTGTAAGAGGAATCCTAAAACGACCAAGAAATTTCTTATGATAATAACAATCAAAAGAACTACCCTCTTCATTCATCTTTATATTAATAGCATATAAATCATAAGAAGTACCTAATCCATAATAATAAACCTTGCTCTTTAGATTTAACTTTCTAATATTAGTATCATCCCCACAAGCTACCACAAGAGAAGCCTTATCTAGGAATATATTAAAAGTCTTAATAATATCATTTATATCTTTATAACACTCGGTATGTTCAAGCTCAATATTAGTAACCACCCCTATATAAGGATAATAACTTAAAAAATGTCTTTGAAATTCACACGACTCAATTACAAATAACTTATTCTTAGGATCAGCATACCCAGAACCATCTCCGATAAAATAATTAGTCCCAATATTAGTCTTTAAAATATCACTTATCATTGTCGAAGTAGTAGTCTTTCCATGCGTTCCACATACACAAATGGTTTGAAACTTCCTCGTCAAGTCTCCTAATAACTCATTATAAGAAATAAATTTAAGTCCTAAAGACTTTAAATAAACTAACTCTGGATGCTCGAGACTAAAAGCTTTCGAATATGTAACAATAGTATCCTTATCTATAGGATGACCAACTTCATAAAAGATTTTAATATTTCTTTTAATTAATCCCTCTTCAGTAAAAGTATGATTTTTATTATCATCATACCCAGATACCCTATTTCCTAAATCACTTAAAATCTGCGCTAAAGTAGACATTCCACTACCCTTAATCCCCACACAAAAATATTTCATAAAATTATTCCTTTCCAAAAAAAGATGCCCTACATTAATGGGCATCATCACCAAATATTACCTCTTTATTAACTATGTAATATTCCATACCAGAATATAAGGACAAACAAGTTGCTAGTAATACTAAGCCTTTTCCAACCCCAATACCAAAAAATTCAAAGGGGATATTACTAAATAACACTAAAGTTAAGCCCACCATCATACATGCCGTTTTAACTTTTCCAGCCATAGAGGCCGCTACTACTTTTCCTTTGTTACCACTAGCCATTTTAATAGCATCAACAACCGTATCTCTTAAAATAACTACAACCGGTACAACAACAGGAATGTTATGATTATAAGCTAAAAGAATTAAAACGCCATTTACTAATATCTTATCGGCAATGGCATCCATCATCTTTCCAAAATCCGTTACCATATTGTATTTTCTTGCAATCTTACCGTCTAACATATCTGTTAACGAGGCAATAACAAAGAAAATACCAGCTAAGATATAATTAAGTTTAATAACAATTTTACCTCCCAAGAGATACTCTGGCCAACTATATCCTAACATATAAACAGGAAATCCTAATAGTAATAAAATTATTATTGATAACACTATTCTTCCTAAAGTTAATTTATTTGGTAAATTCATAATTACCTTCCTTCAATCTGACTAGCCGTTGTGGTTACCATTTTGCCAACAGTAACTTGCTTAACGGACCAAAATATTACCATAGCCACTAAAGCAATAACAAGTAAATATAAGAAGGCTATACTCTTTTTCTTATAACGATAAGAAGTATCAGTATAAGGACTAGCTATTCTAGACTTAAGCAAAGCTTCTTCCTTATTTTTTTCCATTATCTTTTTTTCTATTTCTTCAACCGGAATTTTACTTGTTTTCTCAAACATAAATTCATTAAATTTATCTACTGTCTTTGTAGGATCAATTCCCAAATATTTTGCATAATCCTTAAGATAATCTTTTAAGATAAAAATATCTTTAAAACAGCCCATATTACCCTCTTCAATATTATAAAGAATAGCGGGCTTAATCTTTAAATCTTCACTTGCTTCCTCTAAGGATACACCATTTTCTTCTCTTGCACCTCTAAGCATCAGGCCTATTCCGTTCAAGATAATTCACTTCCTTTTTTAAATTTAAAAAAATAACTTAGTAAGCCGTGTTCTGTACTAGCTAGCTAGTGACAAATATTTATCTAATCTATACTCACGTATAAACTTTCCTACGCCGTTTTTATTCCTTTGTAGAAACTCTCCTACCAAATTTGGATTTCTTACTCGCGGGGTTTACCACGTTCCACCTACTTCATTTCTAAAGTAACTCGTCTCTTTGGCACTTTATGTCTAATATAACCATTTAAGGTCACCTCGACGCCGTCAGTTAAAAACTGCCTAAGGTTATTAGCCTTAGCAACGAACCCTATAGCCATTCCAGGACTATGTAAGCACGGACTTTCCTCAAGTATAATACTATACCAGCATTTGTCTTTCTAAGTTATTTCTTCTTTAATTATTCACTTTTTCCGTAAACTACTTTTTCTAATTGACTAATTCTTCTTAGAAGGTCAACATTATTAACAGGTTTACTTACCTCTTTATCTTCCGAGGCAATAGTCTCTAAATCTTTTAATTTTCTAATCTCACCACGAAGATTACTATTTTCTTCACTAAGACTAGCCATTTCCTTACGAAGTTTCTTTATTTCTTTATCATAAGCCACATAATCTTTAATAATTATATCTAAGAAAGCATCAACTTCTTGGGGTTTAAACCCTTTAGGTTCAATTGTAAAATCTTTATTAACTATATCTTGGGTAGTTAGAACTATTCTACTGTTATTCATAAAATTCCCTTCCTACAAGCTAATTATATATTATTTTAGAAGTCCTTGTCAAGACTAGCTCTAATCTTATATCTTCGATATCCTTAATCATCTCATTAAAAAAGACATCATTATTCATTAAATTCATCTTATCTTCACCAATATAATTTTAGCAAAAAAACTTTTCTCTAGCACTAAATTCGACAAAAGATGTCAATATTTTATTTAGTCTCTATAATAAATGGACTATTAGACGTCCCTATTCCCCCAGTAATTTTAACATCAGCTTTCAAAGAAATAACAGGTCTAACATAATAAGAAGATGTGGCTGAAGTCTGCAAAGATGTCGCATCATTATCACCATAAGTATATGTTGTTATATAAGGATAATCATATCGAAATGGAGTCATAGTCCAATTCCATATGTATGCATGTAAATAATTATTATTATTTGGCTTATCATTAACTATCCCTCCATATAAAGTCTCATCGGCAGTCATCAAACCAATCGGATAAGTTAAAGCGTTATTTCCAATTGAATTAGTAACCGTAAATAAATCTCTAGAACTGTTAGTACACTTAAACGTTGGAACTTTATTAGTTATCATTCTATTATAAGCCGTAAAAGTTATAAAACCTGTATCATTTGAATAAATGCTTCTATCATTACAAAAACCACTATCTCCTAAATAATTAGTGTAATTAGTTAAATTATTCTGATACCATTTATCTATTTGCTCTTTAATATTAGAATTGACCTCATTTTTAAATGCATTGTCTAAAGTATCAACATTATTACCATACATATAGCCAAGGTAAGCTACATTATCATTATTTAAAGTATATTGTTCTTTTATAATTGCACTTTTATCACCGCTACTATTTGCCGTTTTTCCATTATATAAAAGTCTAATCGTACCATCTCCATTAATTCTTATTATTTTCCAATAAAAGCCAGCAAAATATACATTATTGTTTAATACATTGCCACGGTAATAATAAGTATCACCATAATCATCAACGTCTTTATATAAACCCTTATCTGATTTATCACTTTCAATTTCTTTTAAAGTATGTGGAATAACATTTAAAGTATAGGTAATACTATCATATTCTTTACCATTCCATACAGTTTTTGTGGATTTCTTAGATGCCCTAACTAATTTATAAATTTTAGTAGTATCTGCATATCCGTAACTCGTTATAATTTTGCCATCTTTTATTGCAATATTTTCTAACTTAGAATAATATTCAGTGCCAGCACTATAATCTATTGTCGTTGGATCAACATACGTTCCATCAGAAATGTTGTAGCTATTTTTTTCCTCCGAATACGTATATTGCCTACCAAGATATAAAACGGTATCATTTTCAGTTAAATTACTAGTTACATCATCAGATTTTATAGAACTTTCCGCCGGCTTAACAATTTCAATAGTTGTTTCTTCTAAAGTCGTAGGCTCATATGTAATAAACGGTGCTGTCTCACTAAAATCAGGTGTCCCTTTAGCCTTTATTTTTTCTACAGCTTTTGCTGGAGTAGTCTGATACTCATTAGCTAAGATGGCATCATGTAAGGTTGTATAACCTTCACTTACAGGGTCCCAATTACTAGGAACTGCTTTAATTACCACTTTAGCTTTTAACACTTTAGTCTCATTATCTAAATCTTCCATCGTTGTATCATAGTCTATCCAAAGCCTTAATGAATAATCATTACTATCATCTTTAGATAAAGAACCTTTAGCTAATATTCTTGCTTCTACGCTTTCATTATTAACTGTCTCTGTAGTCTCATACTCACTTAGTCTTGTAACCGCTTCATTATTAACCATCACATCTATAAACTTGCTATTTAAAGTACTTCCTTTTAAAGATTCTAAACTAACAGTATAACTTAAAAACATATCACAAGTATTTTTAACCGTAAAAGTAAATGGAGTTAACTTCTTACCTTTTTCATTACTAATTGGATAAGCATTCTCTAAGTTTATAGCATTGCTTTGATTAGTTAATTCAATATTAAAGCACTCACTAGTAGTAGCAATCACATTACTAGTATCCTGACTAACACTCATATTCCACATAGAATAAGAAAATCCTATTCCCAGTAAAACTAATAGGCACACAGATACGCCTATAAAAATAATATTTTTTCTCATAACAAAATCCTTACTACTTTTATTATTCCCAAATCAACGAAAATAATAATTAAATAAGTGCCAAAACTCCATAAAAAGTTAATTTTTACTTTCATAGAGTTTATAACTTTAAGAAAATGTTAGGTGAATACTGAGTTGAAAGCCCATTTGACCATAATTTTTGACTAGAAATTATTATTCTTTTTGACTAGAAAAATGCTTGTCAAAGCCAGATAAATACTGGAATTGAGGTAATTTATTTTGACCAGAATTTTGACCAGAAAACTATTTATTTATCTCTTTAAAAGAACCGTTTTATGTGTTAAAATCGATATATAAAATAAAAATAAGTACCGTAGATTAGCTTTCATAGAGTTATAAACTCTATGAAAATTTTGTCTTTTAGACCTAATTTTTCTCAAAAAAAGCAGGATATTTAATCCTGTTTTTACTTATCTGTTGATCCAAAACCACCAGTACGCGTACCCTTAGCTTCATCATCATTAGTAGTTAAATATTTTTGAAATATAACTTGTCCAATGACATCACCTTTATGAATAACTAAATCATTCTCTCCAAAATTCCAAAATTGAAAATAGAAATGTCCATCATTTGATTCATTACCATAATAATCAGCATCAATAATTCCAATAGAATTACTCATCATAAAACCTTTTTTAGGACCACTACTTCTATTTACTAACATAAAGAATTCATCCGGCTCACAATAAGCCTTAAGTCCCGTCGGAATCAAACTAGGTTTCATCCCCGGTTTATATGGTGGTATTACCATATCACTAGCAGCTTCCACATCATATCCGGCGGAATTAGCGGTTTTTCTTACTGGTATATGAATATCTTTATCTTCATATCCTTTAGCTATCTCAAATCCTCTTCCCTGCATTTTTAATTCTCACTTTCATACAATATAATTTTTCCTTCTTTTAAACTTTTAGAAACATCAATAACTCTTTGATTAGAAGAACCACACCACTTAAGACGTGGATCATGTAAATCTTCTTTAAATTGCCCATCTACTAAAACATCTAAATATTCTAAGACTCTCTTATCTTCAATAGTCTCCCAAGTAAAACCAGTCCATAGCCATATATTCTTATTAGGATACTTCTCTTTAAAAGCCTTACATAACCAAATAGTAGCATCCACAGTATCTTTATATAAAGGTTCTCCCCCTAAAATAGATAACCCCTTAATATAATCAGGGCTTGCTACTTCTAAAACCTTATTAATTGTTCCTTCATCAAAAGGATTTCCTAAAGTAAAGTCCCAAGTTTCACTATTAAAACAACCTTTACAATGGAAAGGACAGCCCTGGAAGAAGATAGAAACTCTTACTCCCGGGCCATTAGATATATCCATTTTTCTAATCTTATTAAATCTTGCCATTTTTATGCGTCCTTATTATCAATATGCGTTACTCTCTCTTTAATTTCTTGAGTACGCCCTTTATTCCAGAAATTAGTTCCAATATATCCACAAGTACGACGAGCTACGTTTAATTTATCATGGTCTCTATTACCACAGTTTGGACAATACCATTCTAAATTATCATCAATTAAAATCTCTCCCGTATAACCACATTCATGACAATAATCACTCTTGGTATTTAACTCAGCATACATAATATTATTATAGATGAAATCAATTACTTGTAAAACAATATCTAAATTATTCGTTAAGTTAGGAGTTTCAATATAACTAATCGCTCCCCCTGGACTTAATTTTTGGAATTCACTTTCAAGTTTTAATTTAGTGAAAGCATCAATTTCTTCAAATACCGGTACATGATATGAGTTAGTAATATAATTACGATCCGTAATTCCTTTTATAACCCCAAATCTTTCTTTTAAGCACTTTGCAAACTTATAAGTAGTTGATTCAATAGGAGTTCCGTATACTGAGTAATCAATATCTTCAGCCTTTTTCCATTCATTACACTTATCAACCATTTTTTGCATTACCGATAGTCCAAATTCTTTACCTTCAGCCCCATCAGTATGACTCTTACCCGTCATATATTTAACACATTCATATAACCCAGCATAGCCAAGTGATATTGTGGAATAACCATGATGTAATAAATCATGAATAGATTCACCCTTCTTAAGTCTTGCTAAAGCTCCATGTTGCCACAAAATAGGAGCAACATCACTAGTAACCTTAGAAAGTCTCTTATGTCTAATCTGTAGTGCTCTATGACATAGCTCCAATCTTTCCTCAAATAGACGCCAGAAAGTATCCATATCTTTATCACTTGATAAAGCCACATCTACTAAGTTAATAGTAACAACACCTTGATTGAAACGTCCATAATATTTAGGCTTACCAGTATTATCAACATAAGGTGTTAAGAATGAACGACATCCCATACATGGATAACAATTGCCATTACCATTCTTATCAATCTTCGTTTCTTTCATAATCTTCTCTGAAATATAATCAGGAACCATACGTTTAGCCGTACACTCGGCCGCTAACTTTGTTAAATAGTAATACTTACTAGTCGGATGAATATTATCTTCTTCTAAAACATATAAAAGTTTAGGAAAAGCTGGCGTTATATATACACCTTTTTCATTTTTCATTCCTTGAATTCTTTGACGTAATACTTCTTCAATTAGCATCGCTAACTCTTCTTTATATTCACTTGTTTCTCCTAAATACATACATACTGATAAGAATGGTGCTTGTCCATTAGTAGTAGTCATCGAATTAATTTGATATTGGAAAGTTTGAACTCCATCCGTAATTTCTTTTCTTAAATCCTCATCCACAAACTTAGTTATTTGAGCTTTAGTAAGTTTACGCTCTTTATATTTTTTCTCATAGTATTCCTTACTTGAGCGAATAAATGGGGCTAAGTGAGTTAAAGTTACCGTACAACCACCATATTGACTAGAGTTAACCGCCGTAATAATTTGGGTGGCAATTGTCATTGCCGTTAAGAAACGGTGTGGTTTTTCAATCATAACTCCATTAATGCTTGTCCCATTTTGAAGCATATCTTCAAGATTAATTAAATCACAGTTATGTAGGGCATTTTGTGCAAAATAATCAGCATCATGAAAATGAATAATCCCTGCATCATGAGCCGCTACTATATCCTCCGGTAGTAAAAATCTTCTCGTAATATCGGTACTAGTAATACCTGCTAAATAATCTCTTTGAGTTGTAACAATCTTTGCATTCTTATTAGAATTCTCCGTATTCCAATACTCTGATTCCCCATCAATTAATTCCTTAATAGCTAAATCAGTTGTATTACTTCTACGAACTAATTCTCTCGTATAACGATAAGTAATATACTTCTTAGCTAGTTCATACTTCCCAATACTCATTAATTTCATTTCAATTATATCTTGAATATCTTCAACTAGAATTCTTTTCTTTCCTAGTCTTTCAATATATTTAATTATATTCTTAATTTGCGTTCCTGAAGCTTGGTCTTCATCTTCTACTTCCTTATTAGCTTTCATAATTGCAGCTTCAACTTTTTCTGGACACCAATCAACCATATGTCCATCTCTTTTAATTACTTTCATACATCTAATATCCTTTCGTAACATATTCACTATAGCATAATCTTAAAAATTATTTTGTTGCACTTGCAACATTTTAAACTTTTTGCTATATTTTTAATTATGAGGTGTAAATATGATATCACTCTTTGAAGGCATAAGCCCAGATAATAAAGACAAATTACTAAAACTCTTAGAAACATCTACCTTTACATATCAACCAAATGTCAATATTGCCTATCTTTTTAAAGATAAAGAAAGTATTGGTCTTGTTATAAAGGGAAGCCTAGATATTATAAGAATTGATTATAATGGTACTCGTACTATCATTGAAACTATCTATGAAGAAGAAATACTAGGTACATCCCTAACTAGTCTACTTAGCAATGATTATGAGATTATTACTAAAGAAAATACCAAAATATTATGGCTTGATTATAATGCTATTTTAAGTATAAGTGATATTAAATATCGTTATTATAACCAATTTATTAAAAACTTACTAATGATATCTTTAGAAAAAAATACTCTTAAGAATGAAAGAATCGAAATTCTTACCCAAAAAACTATTCGTAATAAACTATTAGAATACTTTCGTATCGAAGCCCAAAAAAACCGTTCTAAGATTATTTATCTTAAAAGCACTTGGCAAGACTTAGCTGATTATTTAGCTATCGACAGGAGTGCTATGACAAGAGAACTTAAAAACTTAAAAGAAGAAGGTTTTATCACCACTAAAGGACGAGTTATTACTTTATTATATTCATTTAATTAAATTATATAGTATAATTTTTCTAGGAGGAATAAATGAATTATTTTGAAAATATTGAAGGTTTAATAGAACAAACAGATGAAAATATTGAAAACATAGAAAAAAGAACCGAAAAAGTCGCTAATGATGATACTGATTATAAAAATTTATCTGAACGTGACATTTTAGAAAAAATTGCTGAGGAAATTAAAAACTTAAAAACTCTTGGTACGTTAGCAAGCTTGAGCGAAGATATATCTGATGCTATGAATTTAGTCATAACAAATATCACTACCTTAGAAAAACTTATTAAAGACGAACAGTTAAAAGCCAAAATACAAGTGATGAAATTCGAAGTAACTAAGCAATTTGGAATTGATTTAACAAGTTCTAAAATTAGATAGTATAAAGACTTTAAGAGACGGTTCTTAAAGTTTTTATTTGTTTAACCATATATTTAATAGCCAAGACATATATTTATATAGGTGGTTCTTTTTGAAAAAAATAGATTATAAATTATTTTTCTTAAGTATAATAGCCGGTATCCTAGGAATTATTATGATCTACTCTGCTAGTAATATCTGGGCCGAATATAAGTTTAATGATTCCTTAAAGTACGTTAAACACCAAGCCCTCTTTTTTATAATTGGCATTTTGATTATGATTATCCTATCTAACTATGATTATAAAAAATATTATAAATATGCCAATAAAATTCTTTTAATTTGTTTTATTCTACTAGTCTTAGTCTTAATCCCTGGTATTGGTAAAGTAAGAAACGGAGCTAGAAGTTGGTTTGGAATTGGCTCTTTTGGTATCCAACCCTCCGAATTTGCTAAAATTGGTTTAATTATTTTTGTCTCTAAATACTTAGCTAATAATGATTCTTCTGTCAAAGATATTGTTAAAGGAATCTTCCCTATCTTAGGAATAATCTTTTTATTCTTTGGTCTTATTATGTTAGAACCAGACTTTGGTCAAGGCATGGTAATAGTTCTTACTCTTATTATGATTATCTTTATCTCAGGAACTAAAATATCTTTCTTCGTTAAATGTGGAATCCTAGGTCTAGTAGGTATTATTGGTCTTATCATTGTTGCCCCTTATCGTTTAGCCCGTATTATCTCTTTTATTAATCCCTGGGTTGATCCTCTAGGTAGTGGTTTTCAAATCATCCAAAGTCTATATGCTATCGGTCCCGGCGGTCTTCTAGGTCTAGGATTTGGCTCCTCTATCCAAAAACATTTCTACTTACCCGAACCGCAAACTGACTTTATCTTCTCTATTATCTCTGAAGAATTTGGCTTTCTAGGTGTCTTAGTAGTTACTTCTATCTTCTTATTACTCTTCTATTTTTCTATTAAAACTAGTCTCCAAGCTAAAAATCTCTTCGCTAAATACCTATCTTTTGGTCTTTCCTTTGGTATCCTTATCCAAGCCTTATTAAACTTATGTGTAGTTGTTGGTCTTATCCCTGTTACTGGGGTAACCTTACCCTTCTTTAGTTATGGTGGCTCTAGTCTTTTAGTATCCTTTGCTTCTATCGGTATTATCCTAAATATTAGTAAAAATTAAAAGTTATCTGTAGTTAAGAGTGTTTGCAAAACTTATCTCGTATTGTATTTTCTTAAACATCAATCAAAATCAAGAGTTATCTACTAATAGAATAAATTATAGACCTGTTTTAGAAAATATTATTCATTAAGTGTTGGCAGAATTGGCAAATTAGAATGTGAATTTATTGCTCGTCAAAGACTAGAAAATTATTACTATTTACAAGTTTCTATAAATTAATGAAGAAAAAACTGAAACAAGAGAATACAAACCATTCTTTGAAATTAAAGACTTATATCCAAGATATCTATTTGTCTTTGACTTTCTCTTTCAAAAAATGTAAAGGGTATTCATAATATAAATATAGTTAATTTTATCTATAATAATGAAGATTTAAAAAGTGTCATCTAAACACTTTTTTCTTTTAACCCCAAAAAGATGTCCAAATGACATCTTTAACTATTTAACTCTTTTCTAGCTTTCTTATAATCAGGATATCTTAAAGATACTTCATGCCAAAACTTATCACTATGATTAGCTTCTTTAAAATGACTAAGTTCATGAACAACTACATAATCAATTAACTTAACATCTTTCTTTAGAAGTTCACTATTCAAAGTAACCGTATTATTCCCCCTATTACATACTCCCCATCTGGTCTTCATTTTTCTAACTCTTAGGGAATACTTAGGTAAATAATTAAACTCTTTTTCATACTTTCTTAATTCATTACTAAATACCCGAATACACTCATCACTATAGAACTTCTTTAGCATTTTCTCATCTTTAACAATAATACAATCATCTATGATATCATACTTCTTAATATCTTTATTATATATAATTGTATAAGGCTTACCTAAGTAATAAAAGATACTATTATTATCTAACTCTTTTTCTTTCTTAAGATACATTTTTATTAAAGACTTCTCATTCTTCTTTATAACATTTAATATTTCTTTTTCTGATACCCTTTTATTACAAGTTACTAATAACTCTAAATTATCCGTAACCCGTATATAGAGATTTTTATTTTGTTTGTGTTCGATTATAACATCAATTGTTTTATTATCTAATACAACCTGCATTTTATAATCCATTTACAATACTCTTAAACTCATCTCCACGGTCTTCACAACACTTATATTGATCCCAAGAAGCACAAGCTGGGGAAAGTAACACTACATCACCAGGCGAAGCAACACTTGCTATATATATAGTGGTATCATGAAGATTATCAAATACTTTGACTGGTAAATTCATCTTATGAGCCCATTCTTCAATTTTTTGCTTTGTTTCTCCGTAGCATCCTACTAGCTTAACATTTCCAATATAATCATTTAAGGGGTCAAAAGAATGCCCTCTATCTAAACCACCTAGTATTAAGATTTCTGGTTTCTTAAAAGCTTTCAAAGCTATAATAGTTGAAACCGTATTTGTAGCTTCTGAGTCATTATAATATTCAACCCCATTAACCTTACGAACAAACTCTAAACGATGCTCAACACCCCCAAAAGTCTTTAAAACTTGAATGATAGCTTCGTTACTAACACCATAATGTTTAACGGCTCCGATTGCACAACAAGCATTCTCGTAATTATGCATTCCTTGAAGTTTAATATCTTCTAACTTAATAATATCTTCTCCAAAATAATTTAGATAATCACCCTTAACACAGATATCAGTATCCATTTTACTACTAAAATAAATCTTATGTGACTTAATATCTTTAGTTAACTCCATCTCATCAGCATTGCCCATATTTAAAATAGCAATATCTTTATCACTATGATTATTAAATATTCTCTTCTTCGTATTCTTATAATTCTCATAAGTATCTAAGAAATCTATATGCGTAGGAGTTAAATTAGTTAACACACTAACATTAGTCTTAAAATGACTTAAATTACATAACTGTTGAATAGAAACTTCTAGTAATAAAATAGTATCATCAGTAAGATTATCTAAAATACTACATACGGGAATCCCCATATTACCAGCCATAATAACCTTCTTATGGGAAGCTTTTAACATCTCATGAATTAAATTAGTCGTCGTAGTCTTCCCATTTGAGCCTGTTACCCCAATCACTTGTAAATTTTTAGGAAAGAAGTATGATGCTACTTCCATCTCATTAACAACTGCTATTCCTAAAGAACTAGCTTTTACTACCAATGGATTAGTATATTTAATCCCTGGATTTTTAATCACTAAGTCGAAAGTTTCATCTATAAAATTTGCTGGTTTATCGGTAATAACTACCTTTACTCCTAGACTTTCTAACTCTTTAACTTTATCCCTATCTTGTTCTTTAGCATCCGTAACAATAATTTCGTTATTATAACGACTTAAATACTTACTTACTTCATAGCCACTTCTAGCCATTCCTAAAACAAAAATTTTACTATTTTTTAATTTAATCATTATTTTTCTCCTTTATTATGCCTCTTGTTAAAACATCTTTTACACTAATACGATATTCTGGATTAGGATATTTAAACACTAGTTTTCTATCGCTTGATTCCAAGGTATCTAATTCAAAACCATATAAACTAAATAGTTTAATGTAATTCATCGGATGAGCTTTAGCATTTAATTCTAATATAAAAGTAAAATATTTACTACTAGGATACAAAGGGGCCAAAGAATAAATCACACCCGTAAGGGTTTCAACAAATCTAATTATATTACAATTAATATCATCTTGTAAATCAGTAATTATTTCCATACCATCATATGTTCTTTTTACTCTTACTTTATGAGGCCTTACTCCCCGTAGTTCTAATTTAAACAAATAATCTTCTTCTGGAGCATCAATAAAATTAATTTTATCATTACCACGCTTTTCAGTTTGAAAATAGGGATTCAATAGTAGATATTCTTGATATCCCTCTTCCATAGCCATATCATCTTCATTTGGATTAAAGCCACTTTTTTTAATCATTTTTAAAGAAGCCTTATTATCTAAGCTAATATAACATACTAAATATTTAGTATTTGGGAAAGCATTTCCAAGCTTTTCTACCACATCTTTTAATATATTACTCGCTAATCCTTGATTACGATAAGCACTATTTAAACCAATTCGTAGTTCTATACCCTTAGCTACTAAAGCATATTCAACTGCTCCAATAGTATAGCCAGCCATAGCATCTACAATTCGATAAATTTTATGATTACCAGATTGACCAAAATCTAATATTTTCATTAAATCAGTATCTAAAAGATAACTATTAAAATTTCTTATTAAAACATAATCAACTAATTTGCTCATAATCATTTTTGACACTTAGGACACAGGTAAGTGCTTCTCCCCCCTACTTTAATACATATAATTGGTGTTCCACAAACTTTACAAGGACACTTATCTCTTTTATGGACCCATAAATAATCTTGATAATGGCCAGTTACTCCCAGACTCGAAGTATAGCTTCGGATGGTAGTTCCTCCTAATTCCATTGCTTTTTTAATAATACTTGCACTGGTTTCAACTATTTTTTGGGCTTCATCTAAAGTAATACTATTTGCAGGTCTCATAGGATTAATATTACTAGCAAATAAAACTTCATTAGCATAGATATTCCCAAGACCGCTAATAATTGTTTGGTCAAGTAAAGCCGTCTTAATAGGTTCTTTTTTACCCTTAAACTTGCCAAGCAAATATTCTCCGGTTAACTTACTACTTCCCGGCTCCAAACCTTGTTTTTTTATTTCTTCCGTCTCATAAAGAGCCTCTTTAGGAACAATCTTCATTCTCCCAAACTTTCTCGTATCATGATATCTTAAATCAGTCTTATCTTCAAAATGAATAATAACATGTTCATGTTTAGCCTTTTCTTCAGAGGTTTTTTTAATAAAATACTTACCTTCCATTCTAAGATGACTAAGTAAATAATAATTATTAAGTTCAAAGATTAACCATTTACCTATTCTTTTAATATCAATAAATTCATTATTAATAAGACATTTTTTAAACTCTTCTATGTCCTGCTCAATCATTGTATCATAATAGATATCTACCCCTATTATTCTTTTATGTAAAACACTTTTCTTTAAAACATTTCTTACTGTTTCTACTTCTGCTATCTCTGGCATATTACTTCTTCTTTCGTAAATTCTATTCTATATTATTTTCTATTCATTTGTAAATACTAAATTACTTAGTATCATACCAATTAGTCCCTAGATCACTACTAACTTTAATAGGAACATCAAGTTTAATAGCATTCTCCATCTTATCTTTAACTATTCTAATGACTTCATCTTTTTCTTCTTTTTTCACATCAAATATTAATTCATCATGTACTTGTAACAACATTTTACTTTGGATATTATTTTTTTTAAAAGATTCATATATTTCCACCATAGCCTTCTTCATAATATCCGCACAAGTCCCTTGGATAGGAGTATTAAGCGCTATTCTTTCTCCCTGTTGTCTAATCATATAATTCTTATTATTTAACTCCTCTATCGTTCTTTTTCGATTAAATAGGGTCCTAACTTCCCCTCGTTCATAAGCTTCTTTAATTATCTCATCCATATATTTTTTAACCCCAGGATATAATTCATAATACTTTTCAATAAATTTATTAGCTTCTTTAGCAGAAATTTCTAAATTCTCTCCTAACCCAAAGCCACTAATCCCATAGACAATCCCAAATATTACAGCTTTAGCCGTCTTTCGCATTAAAGGAGTTACTTCACTTTGAGATATCCCATGAATATCAGCTGCTACTTTCGTATGAATATCTTCATCATTTAAATAAGCCTCAATTAACTCTTTAGATTTACTAATGTGGGCTAAAAGACGAAGCTCAATCTGGGAATAATCACAACTTAATAAGTAATCATATTCTGGATAAAAGGCTTTCTTAATCTTTCTACCTTCACTATCTTTAGCGGGAATATTTTGCATATTAGGTTCCACTGATGAAAGACGACCTGTTCGCGTTAAATTTTGTTTATATATCGTATGAATTTTCCCATCTTCTCTAATATAAGGAATAAGTCCTTCTAAATAAGTAGTATATAACTTATTTAAATTTCTAAATTCTAGGATATCTCTAATAACCGGATGATAATTAACTAATTTTTTTAAAGTATCTACATCTGTCTTATAAGCTCCTGACTTATTTTTCTTAGCAAACGGTAAATTTAACTTTTCAAAAAGAATTACTCCTAGTTGTTTAGGACTTGCAATATTAAAGTTTTCTCCACACTCAAAATAAATTCTCTCTTCTATGTCCTTTATCTTCTTTTCTACTTCTAAAGACATATTCTTTAAAACTTCGCTATCACACTTGATGCCATTAAGTTCCATATTTGCTAAGACCTTTATTAAAGGCATTTCAATATTATTAAATAGACTCTCCATATCTTCTAATTTAATATTTTTAATATAATCATCCCTAGTATCATAAATAAATCGTGATTTCATCACTATATCTTTAGAATTAAAACCATTCTTTAAACAAACATCATAAAATTCTATTTTATAGTCTTTAGGAACCATTAAATAAGCTATATCATCTTTAGTATTTTCTTCTAAAAGATAAGAAGCTATCATCGTATCAAAAATAGTCTTATCTAAAATATTCTCATCCTTTAAAAGACAAATGTTTTTCTTTAAATCATAAGTATACTTACTCTTATCTTTTAAATATTCTAAAGTATCTTTAATTAAAAGTTTAGGTACATAGTAGTTATTATTCTTAGTAGCCACACTCATCCCTACAATACTTGCTTCATGATAATTTTCTTTATCACCCTCAATATAATAGGCATAAGTATCAGTATCTTCTATCTCACTAGGATCCATTATTGTCATAAAAGATAGTTCTTTCTTTACAGGTTTTACCTTCCTTTGTTTTAGAAAGGAATAAAACTCTAATTCATTATAAATACTAGAAAGTTCTTCTTCATTAGGACCCATATACTTAATAGCCGTAAAATCAATATCAATAGGAACTTTCTTATAAATAGTAGCTAGTTCTTTTGAAATATAAGCTGATTCCTTATCATTAAGAAGTTTATTCTTTAATGCACCTTTTATCTCATCAATATGATTATAAATATCATCTAAATCTTGATAAGTCTTTAAAAGATTAATTGCCGTTTTATCACCAACCCCCTTAACCCCAGGAATATTATCAGATGAGTCCCCGGCTAGAGCCTTATAATCAATCATATGAATTGGGCTAAATCCCCAGTCTTCTTTAAAACTCTCCGGATTATATCTTATAAAATCCTTCGTCTTTAAAAGCTTTACTTCCACTTCCTTGGTAATAAGCTGTAATAAGTCTTTATCACTAGAAATAATCGTCGCATCGTACTCTTTATTATTGTTACAAGCATCTGCAAAAGTCCCGATAATATCATCAGCTTCAAAAGGCTCTAACTCATAATATTTAATTCCCATCGCTGTTAAAATTTTTCTAGCTACCGGCATTTGAAGTTTTAACTCTTCTGGAGTCTCACTTCTTCCCGCTTTATAAGTCTCATACTTTTCTTTGCGGAAATTCTTCCCAATATCAAAAGCTACCATAATGTATTTTGGTTTTTCCTCTTCTATAATTTTATGCATCATATTAACAAAACCATATAACGCATTAGTAGGAAAACCTTTTGAATTTTTCATTATATTGCCTGAATATGCCGTTGCATAATACGCTCTAAACATTAAGTTATTTCCATCAACTAAACATACTTTTTCCATATTTTTCTCCTTAAATCTTTCTAGTTTATTATACCATGTCCCTTTATTTTAGAGGGAAAAATCTAGTGAAAATAGAAAAAAAGAATTAGTCGATTACCTTGATTAAACCTTTTTCTAGTTCTTCAAGCGCTCTTCCTAATTCTTTCTTACTCTTATATTCATTTTCTTTCATTTGAAAATGTTTATTTTCCATCATCTGTTTACTACGACGAGAAGCGATATGTACTAATTTGTACTTGGAATCAACAATATTCAAAAGTTTATCAATCGATGGATATAACATATATAATCACTCCTTACACAAGTTATGTTACTATGTTTTTAAAAATTTATCAGTTTTTTAGCCAAAATTTTACATTTACTTGACACATTTATTTTAAAGAAAGAAGCCTCATCCCAAGACTTCTATACAAGTTCAGCATACACTGAATCACTATTATCATTATAGATTAGATGGATTTTCAAGTTTAGCATGGAACTACCATCTCTAATATCCGTAACCTCACCATTAATACTTCCAACATAGCCTTTATCAACTAAGTCTTTAATACTAACTACATAAGAATCACTATTCTTTATTTCTTCTTTAATAGTATCCCCATACTTAGTAGCTTGCTTTAAATAAAGTTCTAAAGTCTCACTATATAGTTCATCTTTATCACTTTCAAAAGCATGACTAATCTTTGGAACCGTAAATAAGGTCGCTAGACCTAATCCCACTATAATAATTAATATATCTATGAATGTATATCCATTCTTCTTTCGCATACTATCACTATCCAATCGTAACAACAGTATAACACATTTTTTTATTTTTTGTTAGCTTCTTCTAAATTTTCAGCCACAATAAACCTTGGACGAGCTTTTGTCTCATTATACATTTTTCCAACATACTCTCCAATTATTCCAAGAGATATCATTTGTAAGCCACCAATAAACCAAATAGAAATATTTAAGAATGTCCAACCATCAATAGTATTGCCAGTTAATTTTCTTACTAACGAATAAATCATAATAATAATACTTATAAATAAGATTACAAATCCTAAAGTACAAATAAATCTTAATGGTTTAACAGAAAATGATGTAATGCCATCCCAAGCAAAGTTTAACATTTTCTTTAACGGATATTTAGATTCACCAGCAAACCTTTCGGCTCTTTCATAATAAACTTTATCTGATTTATAACCAATTAATGGAAATATTCCTCTCAAGAACAAATTTACTTCTTTATAATCTTGAAAATTATTTAATACTTTTTTCGAAGTTAAACGATAGTCAGCATGATTATAAACAACGTCAACTCCCATCATTTGCATAAACTTATAAAAGCCTTCAGCCGTTACTCTTTTAAAGAAAGTATCAGTCTTTCTAGCAGACCTAACACCATAAACAATATCACAACCATCATAGTATTTTTCTAACATTTCATCAATAGCATTAATATCGTCTTGTAAATCAGCATCCATAGAAATTACAACATCAGCATATTCCTTAGCCGTTAAAAGGCCAGCTACTAAAGCATTTTGGTGTCCTCTATTTCTTGATAAGCAAATACCCGTAAACATTGGATTATTTTTATTAATATTTTTAATTAATTCCCAAGTCTTATCTTTCGAGCCATCATTAACATACATAACTTTACTTTTTTCACTAATAACTTTTTTCTTTATTAAACCCTCTAATTTTTTTTCTAATCGTTTTGTTGTTTCTGGTAAAACTTCTTCCTCATTGTAACAAGGTATTACCAAATAAAGTACATCACATTTTTTCATTTTGTTCTCCTTTTTCTACCCTTTATTCTTACAATCTAATTGTAACATTTATATCTATATTGTCAATTATTATCGGTAAGTCTTAAAACTACATCTCTTGTAAAGCTACAAAGTATTGCTGTATTTATTATTGCAAGTTGAATAGATAAATTGTGATTCAATCCAAATAGAAATGATGAATAGTTAACAATTGTACAAATAAAAGTAAAGATTAATAACGGCAAATTTTCTTTTGTTAGTATAAAATAAAGAACTAATAAGATTTCCCCAGCAAAGGCATATCTTTCATGCATTGCAGGTAAAACAAATGTCATTACTAAAATAAACCATAGTCCTAAAGTTAGTATCTTCATGTTATCAAATTTTACTTTTTTATAAATAATATAAAATAACATCATAGCACATATAAATACTGCTAAAATCATTCCAAACTTATTATTATTTAATGGTAGGTAATTATAAAGATTAGAAAAATTTAAGACAGGACTTGTATACTCACTGGTTTGATTAAAATATACAAGTAATAATTCTTTTAAAGGTTTCCCAGCAATAAGAGCTGGAATACACATTACTATATTAGTAATAGGAATTAAAAAGAAATGTAAAATCGAATATTTCTTCTTTACCACATACAAAATTACATAGAGTGGTAATATGAACATGAATTGTAATTTAAAGCTAAAGGCTATTCCTAAAAAAATAAATGAAGGTACGTATTTTTCTTTTATTAAATATAATAATGATAAAATTACAAAACTGGAATATATTGAATCGCATTGTCCCCATAAGGCGCCATTAAGTATCACTGTTGGTAAAAATAGTACCACACAATAAGTAAAAAAAGCATAAAATTTCTTATTTTTAGGTATTATTTCTTTTATTAAAGATGCACTGGCAATGGCAAGTACAAAATCAAAAAATACTGATACTATTTTTATAGAATATAATGGGTTAATTGGAATATAAGTTAATAAACTCATAATTGTCATATATGGGGCATTGTAGTCTCCAGGATAATTTTTCAGAGCCCAAAAGCCACCATTATCTTTTAAATAGGAAAACCAATCTTTTAAAAACATTAAATAATCACCAGACTCAAATTTAAATAAACTAAGTCTTATTAGCAAGGCCATAATGCTTATTACTATAAAGCCTAACAGTATATAATGCTTTTCACAAAATTCAATTATCTTTTTTTCTGTTTTAAACATTTTTTATCATCTACTTTCTCTTTTAAGTTATTATAAAAATCAACTATTATTAAAATAAATATTGGAATGTAATTAAATATATATCTGCTCCTATTTTCCCATAATAAAAAGAATATAAATAATCCAATTAAACTAAGTCTTAAATAATCAATTTCCGATTTTTTTGACAGCTTAAGGATACTGCCAATAATGATTATTATAGTAAGCGCATATTGTGTTCCTTTAACATAGCTTCGTATGAAATCACGAGAACTATCATTTGCAAGTAAAAAATTATATAAGTAGCTATTGGGGTGTAATGGTTTTAAAGACAACTTTATATTACTGAAATAATAACCATCAGTCCAAGTGTTTACAGATTTTTTTAATAAATAGTTAGGATAGCCAATTATTCCCATTTTACTTATTCTATTTTTAGTTTCAGTAAGATTAAACTTTATAGCATCCTTACCGTTTTTTAAGCTTTCAGTAAGTTTATAATCATTCTCATTATAACCGCCATAGCTATTACGTCCAGAGTTATCAACATCAATATCCTCTACTCCCATCATAACCCAATGGGTTACTGGTACTGAGCCATAATCATTAACCTGGAATTGAAACTTGTCATTATTAACAATGACAGTTTTAAATAATAATTCACAAATTATTAAAACACACATACTGATGCCGATATTAACAAACTTTATTAATTTAAACTCAATTATAAAATAGCTCATTACTAAAGCAATAAATATTATTAATGAAGTTATTTTTAATTCTTTTCCTAAAAAGAGCAAAAAACCTATTAATATAAAGCTTATGATATTCCTCTTTGATATAATTTTTTTATCATCTTTCATGTTAAACAAGTATACAAAGCCAATAGGAATAAATAAAGTCACTGTATCAGAATAAATAATTGGCGTGTAAAGAAACAATGGCAAGAAAAATAAAGTTAAAATTGACCCAAACACAGCATTTTTAGAGTTACTAATTTTTCTATAGTAAGATATAAAAGTAATAAAGCTATGTCAATAAATATAATATTCATTACATAAGCAGAGTAAATGGCTTCAATATGAAAAATGGAACCTATTTTAATAAATATAACTTCTAAAACAAAAAGCATTATATTATTAGGAAAGAATTGAAAATATTCGGGATAAACATTTATTTCTCGGATGCCAGTATAAACAAATGACTTAGCATTAGAAAATACCATGCCAAAATCCCAGCCAGGAGCAACTGATAATTGCTTTAAAATTGTAAACTGAAGAATAGATACAATTAAAAAATAGATTAGCAAAAATATTACTTCATACTTTTTATTTAAAAGCTTAATTTTTTTATAAATTAACCAATATAAAATATTCCAAACTGCTAAAGTGCAAAACATAAAAATAATACTTAATATATTATTATCTGAATAATAAACATTTGAAGGATAAACAAATGAAAAAAAGAAAATAACTATAAATATTAAGAAAGTAAATAAATTTATAAATCCACTAAAAAATTCTATCATACTAACCCTCAATTCTTACAAAAATATTATAGCAAAATAAGTTTTATGAGTAAACAGTGCAATATAAAAAAAAGCCTTATTTAAAAAATAAATAAGGCTAACATTCTCCAAAAATTTCTTCATCAAATATGCTTTTACAAACTATATAATCGTTCTTTTTCTTTTTCTTTTTTAGATGATAAACATATTTATTACCAATTTGTTTGTATTCATCTGTCAAATAAATATTCTTGTTGTTTATTAAAATGTCTTCTATCTCATTATCAGTAAATAAATATATAGAATCTTCCTTAGATATGTAGAAAATATTTTTTGAATCATCATATACTAATTCTACATTATCAAAGTTTGGAGTTTCATTTAAATAATTAATATTTATATTATTGGCTATAGAAAAATCACTCCAATATCCATCATGTATAGCGAGGGCATTCTTTGTCAAATAAATAGACGGTGAATAAATATTATCATTTTCAAATTTACTAAGAATTTCCTTATTACTAATAAAATTTTCGATATATTCTAATCTTGTGAAATTTTTGGCAGCTTCATTTGAAATAACGGCATTCATTTTTTGAATTCCAAAAACACAAAATACCAATGGGATTATAACTGCATACTTAAGATTCAAGTAATTATCAGCTATTAACTTTAAAATGTAACTTAAAATAAATATAACACCGAAATAGCTAAAAAAGCTAACTGGTAAGGCAAATACATTATTTCTAAAATCGATATTTTGATACATTGAAGACACAGAAATAGGTACCAGTGGTAAAATTATAAGCATAATACCGCAAATTATAATTCCTATAATTTTTGAAGTCTTTACTTTTTTGGCTTTTTTAATATTAGAAATAGCAATAATCATTATAATCAAGAATACGAGTGTCAACAATATAATTCTAATTAAATCTCTTTTTCTAAAATTGCCTAAATAATAGTTATAAATATAATCATACTTATTATTTATTAAATAACTTCCAGGCATTATGTTTATTATTAAATTAAAAATAATTTTTACTGAGCGAATAATATCAAGATTGCCAATCTGATTTCCACCATAATTAGAAGGAAATATTTTAGAAAAAATAAAATATAAAATAATATAAGTTAGGCCACAAATAACGGGTACCACTATCGCTTTAAAGTCTTTTTGAATGTCTTTAAAGCCTTTCTTTATTACGTATAGTATTAAGAAAACTGGAACATAAGTAACAAAAGCTTCATATGATACTAAACAAATACAATATAAAAGAATTGAAATAAATAACTCTTTAGATTTAAATGAGTCTAGATATTTTAAATAAAACTTAAAAGATAATATCAACAAGCAAACATAAACATTATAGAGTGTTACAAATACATTAGGAACAGTCGGTTCAAATGTAATTGGTAATATTGCTAAAAATAACGCAATAAATATATATTTTATTTTTTGATCATCAAAAACATCTTTTAAAAGATTACCAAAGAAAATAACTGGTAAAACAATCATTAAAACTTGAAAAGCCTTAAAAATATAAGTATTTTGACTTAAAAAACCTAAATACATTGATGCTGGTATGGTTAACGCTGATAAGGTTCTGCCTTTTTCAATTTCTTCAATAAAATAATGTTTATAAAAATTTACAAAGCCTTGACTACTCCAAAATCGGCTTATTAGTTCATCATTTTGCATTATTCCCAATTTTAAAATTGGCAAACTAAATAATATAATTAATATCAAAATTAAAATATATAATATTACCTTCTTATATTTTTTAATAATGGCCAAAATAGAATGTTTTGTTATTTTTTTAGCTTTAATTCTATGTGAAATTTCAAAAAAAGCAATAGGAATATTGATCCCTAAAATTATATAAAAATACCAACACTTTGGAAAAGCACACGGAAATACGCCATAAATATTGGAATCAACAATTCCCATAACTTTAGCAGTAAAATAATCAAAAAGCTTAAAAATCACAAAATGACTTCCCATTATTTCAAAAGAGTACTTTCCTAAAAGTTCAAAATATTTATTAAGATACCTAATCTTTAGAATTAAATTGCCTAGACATAGACAGAAATAAATACCTATAAATGAAATAAAATAATATAAATACACATTACCAACTATGTTTTGAGATAATTCAATAGAAATTTTATAGCGGTAAGTAATTAATAGGAGAATGCCAAAACTTATAGCTAATCCTATAAAATTAAAAATTTTATCATAGTTTTTAGTAATGTTTTTTAAAAAATATCCACCTATAAAAAATGGTACTACGAGAATACTAGTTTGCGAATGGAACCACAAACTCATTCCCTTATAATTAACATAAAGGCCCAAAATTCCTGTTACAATTCCTAATAATAATATCAAAATATTCTTGAAGACTTCATTATCATCAAAATAATTTTTACTAACTGATTTGGCAAAAGAGATAATGCTTCCAAAAATAGCCGAAGCTATAACATATACCGGTACAAACCACAAAGCCCCACCCAAAGTTTCGCTTCCAAAAAACAATAAGGTACTAATGGCTGAAATTACTGTCTGATCAAAATCATAATAATCTGAATTTAGTAATATTCCCATTTTAATAAATAAATTATGTAACAATATTAATATTATTTCAAATAAGACATATTTTTTCCAATTATTTTTTAGCTTATTTGCAAAATATAAATATGGATCTTCACTATATTTTTCATCGTTATATAAATATCCTCCTACAAAAAAGAAGACAGCTAAATGAAAAAGATACACAAAACCACTTAATAATTTCCAAGAATGGCCAATAACAATACAAAGAATACCTATTCCTTTTATAATGTTCCAATATAATCTATTTTTTTTCTTTTCCATCACACTTTTCCTTTATTTTAGTTATTTTCGAAAAAATACTTTTCTAGCATCAAACATAAACAATGATACACGGGCAAATGTAATTCTTGAATTTTAAAGACTCTTGTTTCAGGCACCTTTATTGTTATATCAGCTATAGATGACAAATCACTATCTTTTTTTCCTGTTAAACCTATAACTTTCATCCCCTTAGCTTTAGCAACGATAGCAGCCATAACTATATTTTTGGAATTTCCAGAAGTAGAAATTCCCAAGAAAACATCGTCAGTTTGACCATATCCAAAAACTTGTTGAGCAAATGTTACATAAGGATTAACATCATTTAAAAAGGCAGTATTCAAACTTTCATGATTATTTAAAGAAATAGTTGGCAGTGCTCCTTGTAACGAATTTGCAAGCATTTCACCATATTTTTCATTTTTAATTATTTTTTCATATAATTCTTTGGAGATTGGTCTTTTTAATTCAAATGATTTCATTAATTCTCCAACTATATGATTAGAGTCTGCTGCAGAACCACCGTTACCAGCTATTAGCATTTTATGACTGGTTTCAAACGATTTTACCATAACTTTAAATGCTTCATCGATATCATTCTTACATTCTTTAAGAATTGGATATCTTTCAATTAATTCTTCTAAGATTTCTTGACTTTTCATTTTTAAACTCACTTTCTACACACTCTAATAAATCATAATTATCATTAGTTAAACAAAATGGAATACCTAAATTTTTAGCTAATTTTTCATCTATGTCAGTATCTCCTATAACAAATGATTTATTTAAATCGATATTAAAATCTTTTACGGCTTTTTCTACTAACTCTGTATTAGGCTTTCGACAGTTGCATTTAATTTTCAAGGCCTTTATTTCGCCTTCATAGCCAGAATCAGGATGGTGTGGGCAATAATAAATAGCATCTACATAAGCGCCATCTTGTCCTAATAAAGTTTCCATTTTATTATGAATATTAAGCAATTCTTTTTCTGTAACCTCACCGCGAGCTATAACAGGCTGATTAGTTATAATTATAACTAAATATCCTTTTTCATTTAACAATTTAATAGCCTGACTGACATTTGGTCTTAATTCAAAATCATCAATGTTCCTTAAAAAGCCCACATATTTATTAATGGTTCCATCGCGATCTAGAAAAGCTGCTTTTTGTTTGGTAGCTAAACTCTTTTGAACATCTAACCCTTTTGCTAAATCATCAGAAACTTGATAATATCTTTCTGGCGTTCCCATATCTTTAATATATTCAGGAGTCTTATAAGCTAACAATTCGCCATTTTCTACTAATGGCTTTAAAATATCATTATCAAGATTAGTTTTAACAGGTTCTTTTACAATATCTAACAGTTTACTTCTAAGAATATGAATTCCAGCATTCACCTGATTTTGATAAAATAAAGGTCGTTTCTTTCTTCCTAACCAGCTTGTAACATTATTATTGGCATCGGTAACTATTAAAGAAGAATCAAAAGGATGAGAATTAGGATGAGTACAAATACATGCTAGTGAATTTGAATTATTAAAATATGCTATGAAGCGGTCAAAATCTATGTTAAATATTATGTCACCATTTAATAAAATAAAATAATCCGATTTAATCATATTTTTAAGATAATAGAATGATCCCGCAGTACCAAGAGGTTCTTTTTCAATAACGTATCTTATATTTACACCAAAACATTTACCATCTTTAAAATAATCAATTATCTTATCAGCCTTATAGCCCACTACCATAATAATATCATCTAAATCATATTGTTTTAAATTTTCAATTTGATGATAAAGAATAGGATAGCCATTTATTTCAATCATGGGTTTTGGAACTTCACTATTTATAGATGCTATTCTTGTTCCAAAGCCACCAGCCATTATAACAACTGTAGGTTTATTATTCTTCATATAATGTCCACGCTTTCGCCCCGTCATCATAAATCGTTGGAGTCATAACTATTCCTGGTTTTTCTTTTAATTTAGAAACTAAAGAATATTTTTCACGGGGATCACAAAGTATCATCATGAAGCCTCCACCACCGGCGCCACTTATTTTGGCTGCTCTGGCTCCATTAGCCAAAACAAAATCGTATAATTCATCAATTTCTTGATTAGTTATCGTACTGGCAACTGCTCTTTTTGCTAGCCAACTTTCATTTAAAATTCGTGCCATTTCATCAAAATTAGCCATTAAGATAGCTTTTTTCATATCCTTAGCACTCTGTTTTAATTTTAACATATTATCAATAGAGCGTTTATTCTTCTCTTTGGTATTTTTAATTTGTTCATCAATAATCTTTGCACTTTCTCTTGATGTACCAGTATAATACAATATTAATTCGTTCTCTATTTCATTTCTAATCCAATTTTTGACTTTTAAAGAATTAACAATAACGCTATCATTTTTTTCAAATTCCATGTAATTAAAGCCACCAAATGTTGCTGCATATTGATCTTGTTTGCCACCTGCAAGCTGTAAATCTTTGCGTTCTACCTCATAAGCAAGTCTAGCTATATCATACTCTCCTAATGGTAAATTTAACCATTCCGTAAAAGCTTTTATAATGCAAACAACCATGGTACTTGATGAGCCAAGGCCACTGCCAGCGGGAGCATCAGAATAAGTAGTTATTCTAAAGGAAAGCGGTTTGTTATTATTATATTCACTTACAATCCTGTTATATACGCCTTTATGTAATAAAGCGATTTTATCAGCAATATCTAGTGTTGCTGTTGCATTTAGTTCTTGATACTCGCCCCTATCTCTTACATCAAAAATAATTTTGCCATTATTTAGTGGTTCAATTGTACAATACGCAAACATGTTAATTGTTACATTTAAAACACTGCCGCCATATAAATCACAAAATGGAGAAACATCAGTACCGCCACCGGCTAAACCGAGGCGAAGTGGGGCCGTAGATCGTATTATCATATGTTAATTATTCTCCTTATCTATTTGTCTTATTTGAAAGTCATTATCAATCAATTTTAATACTTTTTTCTTTAATGTCTTTCGATCCTGACAATTTGCAAAATACCTTAGGATATCATTGCTATAGTTTTCTTTATCTAAAATATTTTTTTCCTTCTTTGGAATATCAAAATCATCTTTTATAATATTCCAAGCCGCTTTCATTGAATAGTTTTCGTTAATAAATTTTAAGGCTTCTTTCGATAGTTCTATTAATTTTTCATCATTATTATAAATGTTTAAAATTTTATTAGCCATCTCCTTAGGATCATCGCTAACAGTTAAAAATTTATCATAGTTTTTAAGTCCTTCGGCACCAATTTTAGTAGTAACCATGGGTACTCCATGATAAGCAGATTCAATAACTTTTCCCTTTATGCCAGCTCCATATCTTAAAGGCGCTACGGTCATTTTTACATTTTGATAAAGTTCTCTTAATTCTTCATCAGAGACATAGCCCTTTACTATTATATTATCACTTGCCAAGGCTTTAATTTCGGCAGGTGGATTAGAACCAGCAATTATTAGTTTGATTTTCTGCTTAGCAAGAATTAATGGATAAACCTCTTTAGTAAACCATAGCATAGCATCAACATTAGGACTGTGATTAAAGCCACCAATAAACATTATAGAATCACGATTTTTAATATTTTGGGAATAATCTTCATTAGCGTTATCATAATAATAACCATTTATTGCTTTTACTTTAATAGTTTTATCATTTTTTAATATTTCTTTTTTTTCAATATAAGAAGGATAATAAACCATATCTGCTTTGTGCATAATATCATATTCAATTTTTTGCCATTTTTCAGATTCAATTTTATGAATTAAATTGCCAGTCAATTCATATTCGCGGAGTTCTCTAAGATAATGCAAATCATGTCCATAATAAATCAGTTTTATATTAGTATTATCTTTAATAAAATCAATATATTTTTTAGTAATATGTGGACGATTAGCATAAACAATATCAATATTATCCTGATTTTCAATAATCCATTCAAATATATGATTAGCATATGAAGGTCCATATAAAACTTCAATCCCCATTTGTTCTACTAGGGTTGTATATGGTTCTTTATTATAAAAATTATCACCTAAAAACTTTACATTAAAGCCCATTTTTACAAACATTTGTAGATACTGATATGTTGTTTTAGACCCTGCATCTTTATCAAACTCTGGAACAAAATGATCAATTACAAGTATAGTTTTTTTATTGTTAATCCGATCACGTAAAGCGAAATCATTTTCGGATAAATTTTTATTAGGTAATTCAGATATTTCTTTATACCACTTATTTAATAATTTATTACAATTTTCTACTTGATATTTTTTTAAACCAATATTGGTATCAGTGCCATTAGAAATTCCCTCATAATGAGTAACAACAGAAAGTGGCTGATAAACTACTCTTAAGTTTCTTTTTCTAACTTCAAAAGCTAAATCAGAATCTTCGCAATAAGCTGGAGCGTACAATTTATCAAAGCCCCCTATCTCATTCCAAAGTTTATTAGAAAGCATTATAGATGCCCCTGAAATATAATCAACATCTCTTAAATAGTTATATTCTGGCTTACTAGCATCATCAAATTTACCATAATTAGCGGCCGTTCCATCATTATAGATAATGCCACCAGCTTCTTGCAATTTTCCATTTGGAAATACCAATTTAGAACCAACTAAACCTATATCAGAATTATTTTCTAAGGTATCAACCAATGGTTTTAACCAATTTTCTTTTACGCTAGTATCGTTATTCAAGAATAAAATATATTTCCCAGTAGCATATTTAGCAGCATTATTGCAATTTAATAAAAATCTTTGATTTTCTTTATTTCGAACGACTTTAATATTGTCAAAATATTTATCAATAAATCTAGTTTCATCAGTTGAAACATCATCGGCAATTATGACTTCATAAGTTACATCTTTAGTATTCAAATAAATTGCTCTTAAACAATAAGCTGTATAAAGAATTTGATTGTATACTGGAATGATAATACTTACTTGTGGTTTTGATACTTTAGGAAAAGATATCTTTCCGTAATGCAAATAAAAATTATCAAGTACATAATTTACAATAAATGGATTAAATTTTTTTACATCAGAAATTAATCCTAATGATTTAATTGGATGTCTAACGGCATTTCCTGTTAAGCTAATTACCATTTTTATTTTATTTTCTTTTGTTGTCATATACTCTACTTCAATTTCCATGCTTTTTTTAGGAAATCGATTCTCTCCTTCATCATTTTTATTTCTTTATCGGTTAAATCAAATGTTTCAACATAATATTTATGAATTTTGTTTATTTCATCAATATGTTTTTGATGATTCATCGTTGAAGAAACATTATTTCCATGGACTCTATAATAGTTTAATATTTTATTTGAATAAGCAATATCACCATTACTAATTAGATTAACATAAAATAACCAATCGCCAGCCTGCTTATACTCACCAGACATAGTTAAATATTCTTCATAATTACCATTTTTAATAATAGCACTTGATACATTTGCAATAGTACAATTTAAATAACTATAATTTTTAATTTCATCAAGGCCATTATTTATATATGATTTATCCCAATGCCCACTTTTTTGTATATCAATTTCAGGTTTTATACTTTTTAATATTATATTACCAAAGGTATCAATAAAAGCAGTATCACTATAACTAATCATTATATTTTTATCTTTTTTGATAGGTTTTACTAAAGTTCTAAGCAATTTAGCCTCACAATAATCATCAGCCTCCGCTATCCATACATAGTCTCCAGTTGCTAGCTTCATTCCCTTTTTCCATTGCTTAAAAGCCGAACCGCTATTTGTAGTGTTATATACAGACTTAATATTAATATAATCTTTTAAATTATTACAAATATCATCTATAACTTCCTTAGAATTATCTTTAGAGCAATCATCTAAGATTATTAATTCATATAGTTTATAATTTTGTCTTAATATGCTGTAAATTCTTTGATACATAAATTTTGCATAATTATAATTGGGTACAATTACTGAAATTTTAATATCTTCATCTGGGAATTTGCTTTGTTCTTTGGCAAGTGCAACTAAATCTTCCATATTAATAATATCGGAAATAACTTTTTTTGGTTTTAAAACTTTACTTAATAAATCATATAAACTTATTAAAGTATTACTCATAAAGTAATTTCCTTCACAATTTGACTTGAAAAGCATTTTATAGTACATACGATGTTTCTTGCCACAATTTTGCAAGAATGTCCAAAAGATATGATTCTGTCTTATTTGGTACTCATTAACTAGTTCATTATATTTTTTTAATATTTCTTTTCGACGATGCCAATTTTTTTCTTTTGGAATTACATACAATAGTAAAACAATTAACTGATTAAAAACAATAGCATCTTTTAAAGATTTATAATCTTTATTATCTTTAATTCTTTCTAAAGTTGTTTTAACTCCATAAAATATATCAAATCTTTTATCACTAAAGCCACTATTTTGAATAGAGCCACCTCTTTGCACATAATAATAATAAGTATTAGCATAACTAATTTTTTTAGCATTTACTAATGTTGGAATAACAACGGCTATATCTTCATTTACTTTACCTTCGGCAAATTTATACTTGCTAATTAATTCTTTTTTAAATAACTTATTACAAGCACTAGCAGCAAGTCCATTATCAACGACATTATAAACAGTAAATTCATCGCTATTGCAACATCTAGATACTGTTTCTGTATTAGTTTCTTCATCTACCACTTTCATATCACAAATAGCAATATCGGCTTTATTGTCTATAATGGCGTGCATTAATTTTTCGTAATAATCTAAATCAACATAATCATCCGAATCAATATAACCAATATAATCACCAGTAGCATTTTCTAAACCTACATTTCGAGAATAAGAAAGTCCACTATTTTTTTTATTATAAATTATTTTTATTTTCTTATTATCGGCATATTTTTTTAAAACCTCTTTAGAATTATCGGTTGAACCGTCTTCAACAACAATTATTTCTAAATTTTGATATGTTTGATTTAGCAAAGCGTTCAAACATTTTTCTACATATTTTTCTGTATTGTAAACAGCAACAATGACTGATATTTTTTTATTCATCTTTACTTCTCCCCTGCATTACATTAAGTAATACATATAACGATTTTAATCTTGTTTTTTCTCTAAATAATTTACTTAATCTTTCCTTTTTATTACTTTTCTTTATACTAGAACCTTCTTTATGAAATACGGTTAAAGAAGGATCATATAAACTAACTAAATTATCTTTAATAACTCTTTGATACAAAAACTCTTCTTCATGAAATAAGAATGTTTCATTATAAAATGGATATTTATATTTATCTATATAGTCCTTACTAAATATTAGACAACACCCATGTAACGGAGCCTTAGTTAATATCTTACTACCATTTACCGGCACTGCTGGTTTTTTAATACTATGTTTTATTTTAATACCCGTCTTTAATAACCAGTAACTAAAAGGATTACTATAAATACTAATTAATTTTTCACATCTTTTAATCTCTTGATTTAAAGTATCAATATCTTTAATAACCGGAAAAGGATTAACAGATTCATCACTAGGTGAGGTTATTAAAGGTCCTAACATTGCAAACTTATACTTTTCATAATCTTTACTAATAATATTTAAAAAGTCTTTATCGCTAATATAAACATCATTATTCATAACAATATAAAACTTAGAATTATACTTTCTTTTAGCATACTCTATACCTTTATTATTAGCCTTAGCAAAACCATAATTTTGGTCTAATTTTAAAATATCTTTAGTAAATCTTTTTATTAACTTTTCCTCACTAACAGATAAGGTATTATTATCAACAATAATAATATGAGCATCTTTTAAATCAAGTTTTTGTAAATATGTTAAGCATTCAATAGTTTCATCTATATTTTTATAATGTAAAATAATAAAACTAAACATTTTATACTTCCTCAGCAAATCTTTTCTCTAATTTTTTAAATGCTTTATAACATAATGTTAGTGCAACTATCCCAATAATTAATAATATTCCTAAATTACCAAGAGCAGGCACTCTATGAACATAGAATATATCACGATATGCATTAATTAAATGAGCCATTGGATTTAGCCTAAATAACCAAATCATCCATGAACCTTGAAACATTTCTGTTGAATATAATACAGGTGTTGCATAGAAAAATAAGTTTATTATAAATGTTACCATATATTCAACATCTTTAACATATACATTAAAAGCACTAAGTAAAAAAATAATAGCAAGTGATATTACGTACTGAATTAAAGCAATAAATGGTAAGAAAATCAAATGCCAACTAATCCCACATCCCCCTAGTAATACAAAAATAAGAATAATTATACATGATATTAAAAAGTTAATTAACCCGCTAGTTACTATCGATATAGGAAGTATCTCCCTTGGAAAATATACCTTTTTAATAAGATTAGCATTATTAGTAATACAAGTAGTCCCTTGACTAATTACCGTTGTAAACCAAGTCCAAGGAATAATCCCACATATTAAGAAAATAAGATAATTTTCTGTTTGTACTTTCATAATATAAGGAAATACTATTGCATACACAAGTACTTGTAATAACGGATTTATAAATGACCACAATACTCCTAAGAATGATGCTTTATATTTACCTCTTATATCTTTTTTTACATTTGTTTTTAATAATTCTCGATATTGATATAATTCTTTAAATACACTCATATTCTTCACCTACCCGCAAACTTTCAAATATTCATCTATGACATCACTACATTTACCGTCCATTGCTACCTTACCTTCATTAATCCAAATAGCCCGATTGCATAATTTCTTAATAGAATCCAAACTATGACTTACAATAACGATAGTCATTTTGCTTTTAGCTAGTTCTTCTAACTTAGCAAAGCATTTATCTTGGAAATGTTGGTCACCTACAGCTAAAATCTCATCAATAAGTAAAATCTCGGCATCAACATTAATAGCAACACTAAAAGCAAGACGCATATACATACCTGATGAATAAGTACGTACCGGACTATCAATAAAATCACCTAACTCACTAAATTCAATAATACTTTGTAATCTATCATCAATTTCTTTTTTAGTTAACCCAAAGATAGCAGCATTAAAATAAATATTTTCTCTTCCCGTAAAATCTGGATGAAACCCTGCTCCTAACTCTAAAAGACTAGTTAACTTACCATAAGTCTTCAAAGTCCCTTTATTAGGATAAATTATCTTCGTCATTAGTTTAAGCAAGGTACTTTTTCCACTACCATTAACCCCGATTAACGCTACCGTCTCTCCTTTAGCAATCTCAAGATTAATATCTTTTAAAACTACTCTTTCTTCGGTCTTATTCTTCCACCCTCGAACTAACCTTTCTTTTAAAGTCTGAGGCTTATCAGAATATAACTTGAAAGTCTTAGTAACATGATTAACATCAATCGCTAAATCACTCTTTTTATTTTTCATTATCATCATCCTTATAATTATTATACCAATTATCACTATTCTTATTAACTAACTAATCTTGGTATCCATCTACTATGTTATCATAATTTTTCTTATTTAAAAACACCTAATTAAGAAAATATTCCCCGTAATCAAGAAAATTTCTTCTTTAAACTCTACTTTCTTAAAATTTTTTTACTACGGGTAAAAATATGATAAATAAAAAGACTAGAACTTCCTATTAAAGAAATCCTAATCTACTAAATACTTAATTAATAATAAAAATCTTGTTAAATATCTAAATACTTTTAAGAAAAACAATTCTATCTTAGAAGCCCCATTATATACTTTTTCAAAATACTCTTGACTAGTCTTTAAGATATCATACTTCTTAATTCTTTTTAAACTCTTATCTATAGAAACCGAATGGTCATGAATAACATCAACATTATTAGCAACAATAATATTCTTACCTAACTTTTTAGTCTTAATTCCCATAATATTTTCTTCATAATATAAGAATACCCCTTCATCAAAATAACCCATCTCTTCTAAATGTTTACTCGCTATCATAAAGAAACACCCTGATACAGTATCAACTTTACTTATCTCTTTATGATAATAATTATCAGGATAACTTAACTCCTTAGCTAATACCCTCTTTCCAAAGAAGACAATATTTTGTTTAATATCCTGCCAAGGACTAGGAATTTTAAATCCTCTATTTAAATCATTACCCTGAATAATAGTAGGGCCTACTATGACATTCTTAGCACTTATATAACTATTTAAGTCTTTAATATCTAATTCACTCTCAATAATTATATCACTATTAGAAATAACTATATTTAAAGACTTATACTTATCTATTAAATACTTACACCCCACATTTAGGGCATAACTATATCCCTTATTATTCCCACTATCTATAATAGTAATCTTCTTATTCTTTAATTTTCTTAACTCTTCTAAAGAATTATCCGTACTCTTATTATCAACAACCACTATCTCTTTTAATATTTTATAATCTTTAACATTATCTAATAATCTTTTAGTAGTCTTATAATCATTATAATTTACTATAACCATTCCTATCATATTATTATTTCCTAACTATCCTCTATTTAATAAGTTTTTACTTAAATACTAACTATTTTTTTAATGTAAGTAACAAACTTAATGGTTTATCTTTATTTTCTTCATAATACTTGGTATCAAACAAACGGTACTCTATTTCTTTTTGGATATCCTTATCTTTTGTAAATATTACTTCCTTAATATCTTTTACCTTTAAAGGAGTCTTTTCTTTATTATTCTTATCTTCTATCTTATCTTTAATAACATAACTACTTAAACTTAAAGCTTCCATTCCTATTAAAGAATCTTTTGATACTTGTTCTAATCTAACTAAATTATCTAAAGGAACACTATTTAAATTAATAGTTTGTAATAAATTTTCTAAAGTTAATAAGTCCGTATTTAAAAGACCAAGTAAGACTGATACTGCTAAAAACCACATCTTAGCTTTTCCAATAATTGTTGATTTAACATTATTACCCTTAGAAGCACTATAAAGACCATATCCCAAGATTCCCGCTTCAAACAATAAAGGAATCATATAACTAGGACTAATACTAGCTAAAAGTAAAAATGATATAATACCAAATAATTTATCAAACATTCCATCTAGTAAAGCCCCAAAGAAACTAGACACTTCATATTTACGAGCCAGATAACCATCAATCCAATCAGTTGCCATAAAAGAAATAAACCAAACAGTAGCAGGAATACTTCCATATATACTAAAGATAGGTACTAATAAAATACCCCCTATTCCTCTTAAGGCTGTAATCATATTAACCATTATCTTCTTCTTTAACTTATCATTATCCTTTTGATCATTTTCTATCATCTTCCAAAACCACCTATTTTAATTAACTAATCTTCTTAGCTAATAATTTATCTTTATCCATCCCATTTAAATATGATTTAATATCCATCACTTTTTTGCCACTTGGTTTAAGTGCCGTTACATAATAAATACCATCACTACACCCTATCCCCAAAGAATCTTTAGTAACTACATTAATCTTCTTAGGAATAGACTTGCCAAGTACAAAATACCCACTTATAATCTTTATCTCTTCATCATCAAATAAAGTGTTAGCTAAAGGCCACGGATTAAGTCCCCTAACCTTTCTTTCTACTAAGACACCACTACCACTAAAATCTAAATGTTCATCACTCCTAGATATATTATATGCATAAGTAGCCTTACTATTATCTTGCTTAATTCTCTTATTAGTACCCTTTATAATACTAGGTAAAGTCTCCATCAAAAGATTAGCACCCATCTCCATTAAATTATCATGAACAGTCCCAACGGTATCAGTATCTTTAAGGGGATAAGTAACAGAACTAATAATATCTCCCGTATCCATAGCCTCATCCATATACATAATAGTAACACCAGTTTCTTTATAACCATCAATAATCGCATGATGTAGTGGGGCTCCCCCTCTTAAGTATGGTAATAAGGAAGCATGAACATTAATACACCCTAATCTTGGTAAGTCAAGAAGTACCTTAGGAATAATCTGACCATAAGCACAAGTAATAATAATATCCGGTCTTGCCAAAATAATTTCCTCATAATCAAGTTTTACCTTTTCTGGTTGAAAAACCGGAATATTATACTCAAGAGCTTTCTTTTTAATAGGTGTAGGTACTAATTCTCTTTTTCTACCCACACACTTATCTGGTTGACTAACTACTAAAACAACCTTCGTATTTAAAATTAATTTTTCTAAAACAGGTACCGCAAAATCCGGTGTCCCCATAAAAACAACCCGTAAATCTTTCATAATATCACCACAACCATTATATGGTATTATGAAAAAAAAATAAAGTCTAACTCGACTTTACTTCTCTTAAAATAACTTTTTACAATTATATCACTAGAACGTAAACTATTGTTTTTACCTGGTTAAATAATTATTTTAACTTACCAATATAGTAGTTCTTTTTCCCCTTACGAATTAAATAAAGTTCTCCATCAATTGCATTCTCTTTACTTAAAACATACTCTAAATCGGTAATCTTTTGATTATTCAAAGAAAGTGCATTCCCACTTATAAGTTCTCTAGCTTCTCTTTTACTACTGAAAACTTTAGCATTAACAAGAGCATCAACAATATTACCAGTTTCTAACTCTACTTGCGGAACCGTATTCAAATTATTTAAAATATCCTCTTTCGTTAAAGTATTAATTTTATCCGTAAATAAAGCCTCGCTTATCTTTAAAGCTTTCTCATACTCTTTTTCTCCATGTAAATCAGTAATAATACACTTAGCTAAAGTCTTTTGGGCTATTCTTAACTCAGGCTTTTCTTCATGTTGTTTAATTATCTCTTCAATTTCTTCTGGTGTCAAAAAGGTAAACACTTTCAAATACTCTAAAACTTTGGAGTCATCAGTATTAATTAAATATTGATATAATTGATAACTACTAGTCTTATTTTTATCTAACCATAAAGCGTTACCCTCGCTCTTACCGAATTTTTTGCCATTAGCATCTAAAATAAGAGGCATTGTAAAGCCATAAGCTTCTTTACCTAAGATTTTTCTAATCAAATCAATACCAGTTGTAATATTACCCCATTGGTCAGAACCCTCAACCTGCATAGTGCAGCCCATTTTTTCATACATATTTAAGAAATCATAACCTTGAATTAACATATAACTAAATTCAGCATAAGTAATCCCCGTTTCTAAACGACGATTGATAATATCTTTATTAAGCATATAATTAACATTAATATATTTACCAATATCTCTTAAAAAATCTAAATATTCATAACCTTTAAACCAATCATAATTATTAACTAATTTAGCTTTCCCAGCAAAAATACTATCTATTTGTTTTCTAATGCTTTCAATATTTTTATTTAAAGTTTCAATACTAATAATTTCTCTTTCACTAGTTGGTCTTGGATCTCCAATCCGTCCTGTAGCGCCGCCACATAAAAGAATTGGTTTATGTCCCATCTTCATCAAACGTTTAGCCGTTACTAACGATGAATAATGTCCTAAATGAAGGGAGTCAGCCGTTGGGTCCGTTCCCCAGTAAAAAGTAACTGAATCATTATTTATTTTATCGGCAATATCACTTCCCGCCACATCTTTTACTAAACCACGCCATTCTAATTCTTCCCAATTTGTCATCTTTTTCATTACATTATCTCTCCTTTTTCATCAAATTTAACATTTATAACTTTTCTACTTGCTAAATAATCACACATATGGACAAAATATTGATACCTATCTTTAGGAACCTCTAAAACCTCATTTCCATTATAATCAGTATTCCATTTTCCCATATGCGTTTTTACAACATGACTAATAAATTCTGCTTCTTCTTTACTTAAACCCGTCTGTTCTTGCATTTTTTTTACATATTCAGCTGCTAAGATGGGATGGTCAAAACGAGTATATTTCTCTTCGGGGTTTCCTTTTTTTAAGCCATCATGAATTAATAAGCCCAATAGCATACAGTCTTTTTCTCTTCTCGTAAATAATTTATCATAAGGAGTTATTTGATATAGCTCATAAGCCATCCGAACGGCAACCTTAGTATGTCTTACTAAACCACCATCACCACTAGCAAAATCCGGATGATACTTTCCCGTTGATGATGCTGGTATCTTATAAAAATAATCTGGTAAATTATCTAACAATACTTTAGCAGCCTCTCTAATCCTTGCTTCTTCAATATAATTTAATTCTTCTGTAAACATATTATTCTCCCAAAAAAACAAAAAAGCCATAAATATAAGGACGAATCTTCGCGGTACCACCTTATTTTATGACTAATCATACACTCTAAATATCTAACGGAATTACCCGATTTAGCTCCAAGGTTGTAAATCTCTTCTTCACTAACAAATAAATTCTAACATAATTCTATTTTCTTGTAAATATACTATTAACGAGATTACTAAAGAAATTCTTTATTCCTTCAAAATTTAAATATATCTTATAACCTAATGCTCTTAAAACAGCATAACCAACAGCTAAAATTATAATCAAAACAATTAATATTGTTCCCAAGATATTAGTCTTCTTTTGATATCCAGTAACATTAATTAAATAATCAGTATAATTTCCCGATTCCGCCGTAACTCTAATCTTAATTTGACTTCCAGTCGTCAAATTAGAATTACCCTCAATCGTAATGGAAGCATTATCATCTTCGGCAAAACAAGAAATATCAACATAAGACTCATTCTTCTTAATTGTTATATTATACTCATTAACATCACTACTAAAATTAATAGGATGATTACTAATACTTAAACTCTTAAGTAAACTATTTTGAGAAATCCCTGCATCTTCTTCTTTTCTAATTATATAAATAGTATAAACATTCGAAACACTACCATCACTACTACTAACAGTAACAGTTAATTCATTGGGTCCAACTTCCAAAGACTCCCCACCTGTTATTTCAACCTTATCGGAAGCATTTTGAGGTGTAGCCGTTGCCACTACGTTAGTAACATCATTACTTACTGTAACATTATAATCAAAGACTTTACTTTCAAAAGCAATTTTACCTTGACTTAAAGTTAATGATGCCAGTAAAGCTTCACTATTATCTGGTGTAGGTTCTGGAGTTGGGTCCGGTGTAGGTCCCGGCTCTGGAGTCGTACTATCAGCTTTCTTTCTTGTTATGTTTAAAGTATAAACTCTAACAGTCCCCGCCTCACTCTTAACTTTCAAATAAACTTTATTTGTTCCTTCATTTAAATGAACATTTCTTGGTCCATAATTAGTAACAAAACTAGCTTTACTATCAGTTAAGGAAGCCTCAATTTTTAAAACATCGACCGTATTATCAACAGTAACACTATAAGAATTAGTATTGCTATTAAACTTAGGTGATAACTCACCATTTGATAAAGTTAAACTATTTAAGGTGTTAATACTACTTTTCTTATTTACCGTACTTCCCCCACTACTCTTAGGTCGATTAATTTTAATAGTATAGGTACTAATATTCTCCGTTTTATTAACAAAACCTTTAACTTTAATTTGAATAGTATTCTCTCCATAAGAAAGATTAACTGTTCTTGGTTCATATCCATCTACAAAAGAAGCATCACTATCTAATAAAGAAGCATATACAGTAACTAAAGATGTACTACTAGAAACACTAGCCGTGTAATCAAAAGTATTCTGATTGAAAGCAGGACTTAAAGTACCTCGTGATAAACTTAAACTTCCTAACGAACTAGAAGCATTATACGCATTACCACCAGTATTTTTAACGCAACGATAATTATAAGTATTTTTACATAAACGTTTTGATATATCATAAGGCTTAAAATCTAAAGACCCTAAACGGCAAGTAGTCGAAATCATTTCCGTTTGAATAGTATTTAAGTAATATCCATCCGCACAAGTAACAATAGTCACTCCTTCCGTTAAATTACTATATAATCCACTAGAAGACATAATTCCACACATATCAACCGTACCACTATCAGTAGCATTAGTAATTCCACTCATATTACAACTACCATCTTCTTTAGTAATTGAATAAGGATCAGATTTATTACCATTGGTATCAACCGCCCAAACATTATAAGTACCATTTGGCATCGAAAGATAAGTCTCTAACTTATTAGTTGTATATTTAATAGCTTTTTCTAAAGAAGTTCCTACTAAATAATAAGAAACATCATAATCTCCCTTTGTAGTCTTCACATAAATAAGGTCATTCTCTTTACTTTCAATCGAATTAATAGTGGGAGCATTAAGTGCTCCTACTACCGAAGTACCAGCAAATATTAAAAATAACCCTAAACTAATTTTTAAGAATCCCTTTTTCATAGTAACCTCATATCTAACAACTTTATAATATCATTTTCTCTAAAGTTCTTCAAGAAAAAAAGATATCATTTGATATCTTTTGTCTCTAAACTTCTAACAACATTTTTCAAAAAAACTACTGTATTATCTCTTAAATCATTAACAGCCTTAGTAACTACCGGCTTTGTTGTATCACTTACGTTTTTACTTAGTTTACCTAGTTCTCTTTTAATATTATTACTAATCTTAATGGCATCACTTTCAACTTTAGCATAGTTTAACTCTTCTAAATAACTTTTAATATTATTTAAAATATTTAAGCAATCACTTCTTAAAGACTCACTATCCATCTCTTTAATATATAAAGTAACTTGATTAATCTTATTGCCTAATTTTTTTCTAGTAACTTCTCCCTTATTAGGTGCTACTAAAATACCAATTCCTACACCAGTTAAAGCCCCCATGATAAAAGCTTTAGTCTTCTTTTTCATTCTCTTCTCCACCTGTTAATACTTTTTTATTTCTTTTCTTAAAGATTTTTCCAATAATGCCACTAGCCATTTCAACTACTCTATCAGTAATACTTACAATCTTATCCGTTGTTAAATCAATAACCGAAAATATCCCATTTAAACTACTAACTTTCTTCGAAACATCATCAACCACTTGATCTAACTTATCTAAAGTCTTAATAGTCTTAAGACCAATAATAATTCCTACCACTAATATAATTATTAATAAAATATACACTACTAATGGTAAAAACACCTGTAAAAATTCTACAAACATACCTATTTATCCTCTCTTGTTTCATACATTGAATCAATTAAATTAAACAAATCTTTCTCTAAAGCCTCATCATCCTTCTTAACACTAGCCTTAGTATCCGAACTATCTATCTCTTCTTTTTTATCTAACTCATTCTTAACATCATCAACATCAATCTTAATAGTCTTACCCATAATATCTTCATCAAGATTTTCATCAATCTTCTCTAAAGGTATCTCACTATCTCCTTTAAAGTCTTGTAAAGCTTCATTTGTATCCATATTCTGTTCCAAAATACCAAAAGCTTTCTTCCGTACATTATCAACATCCATTATCTTAGGAAGTGTCCCTTCACTGGATGCTCTTGGTAAAATATCTTCTTTTTTATAATTTTCCCCTAAAACTCCATAAACCGGTGAAATTACTGGCGATGGTCTAAACTTCTTAGGTTCTTCCTTAGACGCTAAAGGCTTATTATAAATATTTTGCTGAACTTCACTAGTCTTATGATATTCCGTCGTATCTTTGGTACTACTCTTCCCATATCTTAACTCTTCATATCGACGATAATTCTCTCTTGAACTATTAATAGCCTCTTTCCGACTAATCTCCTGTTCCCTTTCCTGACGTTCTTTTTCTTCTCTAGCTTTTCTATCTCGCTCTAACAAACGATTCTTATTAATAGCCGCAATACGGTCAAATTCTTCTTCATCAAAACTTTGAAATACCGTAGTCTCTTTAGCCTCTTCCTTAGGTGGCTCTAACGCCTTAGTCTCTTTAGGCTTACTAGAGAATCTCACCTCGTCTGTTTTTACCTCTTCTTTTGGTGAAGTCTCTTCACTTACTTCTTCTTCATCCTCAAATAAAACATTTTTTAACTTATCAAAAAAACTCATATTGCTCCTACTTTCATTTTACTAAGTCTGGATCTTTAACAGTATCATTATCCTCATAAATATCTTCTTCTGATACTTTTAAGAAGTTCGACTCACTCTTCTTCGTTTCAAAGATATTAAACTCTATCTCCTTAGATGTTAAGACATTTTCTCCCACAATATTTTCTAAAACATTATTATTATACTTAACACTTGCTAAAATCACCATAGCATAGCTAACCGCCTCTTTTAGAAAACTCTCTTCTACTATCACTTCTATTTTAGCATAATTATACATAATTTCAAGTAAATACTTCCCATTCTTCCACTTATTTATCTCAATATAACCATACTTATCCTGGTAATTAATAACCTTAGAATAATAAGCTTCTGGATTTACTTCATAATTTTCAATTACCCGATTATAATAACTAACGACATCAACATAAAAATAGTATTTATGACTACTGTCTTCTAAAGTCTCATTATAATCCAAGATATTACTAATATCCATATTTCCAGGAACATAATATTTATATCCAGTCCGATAAGTATTAACAATATCATATTTACTACTAGCAGCCTCACTAATTAAAGTATCATAGTCTTTACTTTGAATATTACTACACCCACTTAAAATCAAGATGGCTATTAAAACTACTAAGAATTTCTTCATAATCTTTCTACTCCAATCTCATTATATCAAAGATTTTTTAAATTGGATAGTTTTACTGCCTTCAAATAATTAATTTTTACACCCTGACTCTTAAATTTATGTTCATACTCCGTTTCTTCATAAGTCTTATCGGTTTTCCATAAATCCAAAGAAATATCCACAATCTTATAACCATAATTAGTCAAAGAAATAATACTACTCTCAAAAAGGTTAACGTTATCAGTCTTTTGAATAATAACCCCATCACTTTTAAAAATATCATCATAAATACTTAAAAACACTCTACTCGTAAGTCTTCTCTTCGCATGTCTTTCTTTAGGCCAAGGATCAGAAAAATTAAGATAAATGGTACTTATCTCTTTATCAAAAATTTCATTAAGTTCCAAAGCATCCCCATTAATAATCTTTAAATTAGGCACTTTAAGATCTTCTAACTTCTTTAAAGCTCTAGCCACAATAGAAGTATACTTTTCTATCCCAATAAAATTAATATCCGGATTATTTAGGGCTCTACTAATCAAAAAGTTACCCTTTCCCATCCCTATTTCTAAATGAATAGGATTATCATTTCCAAATACTTCATTAAAATGTCCTCTATATTCTTTAGGATTATTTAATACATAAGAATTATTTTTTACTATCTCATCTGCATTTTTTATATTTCTAATACGCATATTATCACTACTTTCTTACAATTACATAAAATATTTTTAGGAGGAATTATTATGTTAAAATCACGCAACTCTTTCTTTTCAGAATCCAATATGAGTTCTCTAAACTACATAAACCCCAATCAACCGGGAATGAACTATATGAGTCCTAATATTCAAAGCCAAAGTGCTTCTAACTCTTTTTACCAAGGTCCCGTTCCCATGGATTATAATTATCAAAATCAAAATGTCTACAATAATAGCACCGTTAATGACTACGACAACCGTCTAGCTAAATTAGAACGCAGTATCAACCGTTTAGATGCTAGAATTACGAAATTAGAAAATAAAGCCCAAATCACAACGGAAGACATTACTAATAATAATTTATACATGGTTTAACTTAAACTTTTAGTTTAAGTTTTTTTAATATTTTGGTTAATAATTCTTTACCAAAAACCCTTTCTAAAAGCCCCATTTTATAAGCAATACCAAGATAAATGATACACCCAACTACGGCATAAATAATAATACTTAAAATAGCCCTTAATCTCGTTGGGGTAGCCATTGGTAGTAGGGTTCTAAGAACTGCTAAGATAACTGTCATTGTTAAGGCTGGTACTAAAATAAGAAGAATCGTTTTAATAGCTTCACTGTAATTAATCTTTTTTTCTTCTTTTTTAATAGCTCTTAAATTAATAAATACCGATAAAATATACCCAATAATACTAGATACTAAAGGTCCTAAATAAGGTTTAATACCAATAAACTTAAATAAATACATTAACGGAATATCTAAAATAGCATTACTAAGAAGCCCACAAATAGTGGCAATATAAACAATCTTATATTTATTTAAAGACTGCATAATACTAGAAGTAATCATGTAAAAATTTAGTGAACAAGCCACAAAGACTGAAACACTTAAAATAGAAGCTCCCATCTCACTTGCCCCATAGAAGACTTGCCAAACTTCTTGGGATAAAATAGATAGACCAATAGCCATTGGTAAACTTACAAACGCAATAATCTTAAAGGAAGTATTAATCTTATTGTTAACATCATCCCATTTTTTTAACGTATAAGCATGCACAATGGATGGAATTAAACTAATTGTCATTCCCATGGCTATACTTATTACTATCATATTAATCTTGCCCGCCCAAGTAGAAATCGAAGAAGAAATAAACTCAATCTCCCTAGTAGCATAGCCAAGAGCCTCTAGGCCTCTTAAAACTAAAATCATATCAACAAAACTATATAAAGAAGATACGGAATTAATAATTATATAAGGAATAGCATAACTAGCCAACTTCTTTGTAATTTCTTTATCTGTAATCTTATCTTTTTTCTTAGTCTCAATAAGTCCTAGCTCTTTTTTATTCTTATTCATCTTATGCTTAACATAAAAATAACTAACAAGTCCGCCAAAGAAAGCCCCACTTAAAGCAATTACAACCCCATAAACATAACTCAAATGAAAGACCTTAATTGCTAAGAAACTTCCCACTATAATGATTAAAATACGAATAACCTGTTCTAAAACATTACTAATACTAGAGATATTAATAACATTATGTCCTTGAAGATACCCCTTAGCAACACTTAAATAAGGAATTACTAAAATAGCTAAAGATACCGTTCTAATAACGAGAGTAATCGCTTCTCTGGTATTTCCCCCCGTCAAATCTCCAATTATAAAAGACGCTATGGGATAAGCAAAAATAAACAAAATAATAAAGATTCCTACCGAAATAAAACGCATAATCTTAATCGCAATATCATAAGCTCTTTTTTTTGCATCATACATCTTCAAAGTATGAAACTCATTAGTAATCTTTGAAATGGCAATGGGTAATCCGACTGTTGAGATATCTAAAAAAATATTATAAATATTATAAGCATAAGAGTATAAAGCCGCCCCTGTTGTTCCTACAATCGCATAAAAAGGAATTACATAAAGCATTCCCATAATTTTTACAATAACTATTGCTAAAGTTGCAATGAATGTTCCTTCGATAAACGAACTTTTTTTCAAAGTCGACCACTTCCTTAACATTTGTATATCACCATCGCTGAATAGCAATAAATCTGCTCCTCCGAAAACATCGATGTCGAAACACAATACTTGATATCAATTATATCATAACTATCATCAGCAAGGAACATATTAATATCACTTTCCAAATCTTTTTCATGCTCACAATCAAACACTTTAACTCTCATATTATCATCTCTATCTATAGGATACACCAAATACCTATAATTATTTTGTCATATTAAGTCGAATTCACTTGTGTTTTTTTAATTAATCCAGTATCCTATATTCTTAAGAAATAATAAGTCTTTAGAAACTTTTCATTATTTATATAGGGCTTTATTTATCCATCTAAAAAAGACTTACTTAACTCTCTAACGAATTAAATAAGTCTTTAACTATTTATATTCTTCTAAACTCAAATCTAATGTAAAATTTCTTTTAAAGAATTAACCAAATCTTTATGATTATATTTATCTTTTCTAAATCGAACGTTTATAATCTTTTCATAATCATCTATCTCTAAAATACAATCAGTACCATAACTTAATATTCCCGAAAATATCTCATCAGTAAACATATTTATATAAAAACGCCAATCATCTTTTACTATATGATTACTAATAAGAATATCCTGTTCTTCAGTATACTCATAAAGTTCTAAATATTTTTCTTTATTTAATCTCAAAAATACCCCCTTAAAAGTCATATCAAAATAATAAAGATAATCAACATTTAATCTATTTAAAACTTTGAAGAAATCATCATCATACACATCATCAATATACATAATCATATCATCTATATCTAGCAACTCAAGTATTTTAAAGGCTTTACTCTTATCTAGCTTCCTAGAAGAGATTGATATTTTAGAAATATTCTTATCTTTCATAACTATTTTTCCTTTTATCTTTTATCTTCTTAGAATTATTATTAAGTAACAAAAGTACTCCTAAATAAATACTAACATTAGGACTCATCAAAACATGCCCTGTTACCAAAGAAATCAAAATACCTAAAGCCAAACTAACTAAGTAAGGTTCTTTCATCTTACTTTTCTTTAACCCTTTATAACTTAAATAAATATAAACTCCTATCCCTAAAATACCAACAGTATAAAAAATATCAAAAATATCTATTTCAATTCCCTTATACACATTAATATAACTATTACTTAGTCCTAAGAAAATATTACTCCAATTACTCTTCATATAAAGACCATTAACTTTCCCTAAAATCTCTAATCTGCCACTAAAAACTAACTTATCTAAACCTTTAAGACTAAAGATTTCCTTAATACTTAAATTATAAAAATTAATAGCCATCATAATATTCTTATAAACATTTAACTTCGGTAAAACAATAATAAGTAGAATAATCCCTATAACTCCTAAAGTTACTAACCATCTTCTAAATCTTTTATCCAAAGACTTATAATACTTTCCTAAATAATAAATACTAACTAAGATACTCCCTATAATAATAGTCTTTGTCCCTACTAAATAGATACATCCCATTAGCTCTAAGAACACTAGTATTATTAAGAATAAATCTTTCCTCTCTTTTAAATACTCTATTACTAAAGGCAACAAAATAACCAGAATATTACTAATCTCATTCCCCCCATAAAAAAGACCATAGAATCCACTTTTTCCCTCGTAGAAATTACTCGCATAATTACCATATTTAAAAAGATAAGGAATAATAATTAAACTAAGATATCCTAAGTAAATATAAGTTATTACTCGTAAATTCAAATACTTATTATCTCTATTCTTAAAAAATAATAAACTAACTGGTAGATAAAACACCGTCAGTAAACTATTAAGACTACTAAAAAGACTATTCTTATTTAAAAGAACCTGTCCTCCTAAATAAGTAATAAAAAATATCAAGAGAATAAAAACTTCTTTTCTTTTATCTTTACATAGTAAAACGATTATCATCAGTCCCAGAAAAAATGTTCTTATCAGACTAGAAAGACTAATTACATTAGATAGATACCTCCCTTGTAAATAAGAAATACTATCCAAGATAGGTTGTATGATAATAAAAATGGCAACTACTAAATCTAAAAACTTACTTAGTTTCTTCATTGAACAACTCTACCCACTTCTTAATGACTTCATCCTTAGTATAAAGACTAGCCACCTTCAAAGCATTCTTCCCCATCTCTTTTAAAGTCTTACGATTTTTAAGAAGACTAACTATCTTTTCTGCCATCTCATGTTCATTACGATTATCAATCAAATAACCATTATAACCATCTTTAATAAGTTCCCTAGCCCCTTCGGCTGAAGAAAACGCTACGACCGGTAAGCCATGAGCCATAGCCTCTAACATCACTAGACCAAAAGACTCCGAATGACTAGTCATAACATAAATAGATGCCTCATCATAAAGCTTATCAATATCTTCCTGAAATAAATATCCCGTCATCTTAACTTTACTAGTCAAATTATCTTTAACAACTTCTTTAAAAATATTATCTTTTTCTTTACCATCACCAACCAAAGTCAAATGAACTCCTTGATAATTCAAATCCACTAACTGCATAACTTTAATTAAGTCATTAAAACCTTTAACAGCTTCTAAACGTCCAACACTAATAAGATTATTACTTTCTAAAGAACTCTTAGTCTTACTTAAACTATCAATATAATTAGGAATATACCTAACTTTACAAGATATCTTATTCTTCCTAAATTCTTTTTCATAAAAATCTTTTAACTCTTTATTAACCATCACTACTTCATCCAAATAACGACAAGACTTAACAAACTCTCTAATCTCTTTCTTCGTATGATTATTGTAATTATGTTCCCAGCCAATCGCCTTGACTCCAGTATTCTTATACTCTCCTAAAAGCTTATTAAAATAAACCTTTGTACTTAAAATAATATCACTATCACAAGCATCAATTGCATCAATAGTTCTTCTTCTCTTTTGATACAACACCTTTAAAGCATATAATAAATCTTTAACTAAACTAAATACTTTAAAATGCTTTAAATCATACCGAATATCATCCCTATTAGGCTTAACATCAGTTAAATATCTCACATTAACCCGCTTATCTAAGAAAAAAGCTGGCTCCTCATATAACTTATAAACTGATAAAATCTCCACTCTATAAGTATCAACTAAACTATTAGCTAAATTAGTAATACACCTTTCTGCTCCCCCATATCCTAAATGCAAGGAAAGAATAGTTATCTTTTTCATTCTATCACCTACTTAAATTATACTTGAAATTAATGATAAGTAAAGAAAAAATAACTATCACTAGTTATTAAAGATAAGAATTGATAATATTCATAACCTTGTCTTTACCTTCTTTAGTTACTGAAGAAAAGTAAATAATATTATCCGTATCTTGTAAATCAAAACTACTATTTAAAATTTTTTCAACCTTAGCTCGTTTCGACTGTGAAACTTTATCATACTTAGTAGCAACAATAGTCACTTCCTTATGATAATACTTTAAGAAATTATACATTAGTAAATCATCTTCCATTGGTTTATTACGATAATCAATAATCAGAAACACCCTCTTTAAAGCTTCTCTATTCATCAAGTATTCTTCAATCATCAAACCAAATTTAGCCTGTGTTTGCTTATCAACCGAAGCATAACCATACCCTGGAACATCAACCAAATAAAAATTTTCATTAACATTATAAAAATTCAAAGTCTGTGTTTTCCCTGGTTTACTAGAAGTATGAGCAAAATTCTTCCGATTTATTAAAGTATTAATAAAACTACTTTTCCCAACATTACTTCTCCCAACAAGTAAAAATTCCGGTAAATTTTCCCCCGGATATTGGGACTCTCTAACAGCTAAACTCTGTAATGTTACTGAATTAATTTTCATAAATAAACACCTCGTAAGAGTAATTATAATATATTTAAGTTATTTTTGCAAATTTCTCTTTTTGATCTTATTAATCTCAGCTATAAATAAAACCCTAATCCAAACTCCTAAAAGTATAATTATTTATTTTATAATTAAAAAGGCATACAAACCAAAAGAATTCATATACCTTATTTTACCAAAATTTACTAATTACATACCACATTTATTATCATAAACATTACAACAAGTATCTTCTTCACAGCAAGTAAACATTGGTACATAATTATGATGAATAATATGATGATTAATTATTCTTGTATTAACAGGAACAATGTGTTTTACCTCATGATGAATTTCTCTATGACAACATCTTTCTTGTGGACATTCATAAACTGGATCCATCATACAACCAGTCATATTCATATCACAATTATTCATATTATCAACTTTACCCATTTCTTTAGTATTCATATTATTTGAAATTGCCCCCATATCAAAACAACGGTTTCTTATCATAAAAAACAATCCTTTCTATTGTAGTTTATGATTAATAACTATTTGATTAAGGATAAAAACCCAAAAAAAGAAGATTTTACTCTTCTTAGAAAGGCATTTTAAAATTACCACTAGCCATCTGTTTCATCATCTTCTGCATAGTTTCAAATTGCTTCAACAAACGATTAACTTCCTCAACCGAACGCCCAGAACCAGAAGCAATACGTTTTTTCCGAGAAGCCTTTAATACCTCTGGATGTTTTCTTTCATACTTAGTCATCGATAAAACAATCGCTTCAATATGAGCCATATCTTTAGGATCAATATTAATATTATTTAACCCAATTTGTCTAGCTTGTGGTAAAAGTTTCAAGAACTTATCTAAAGGTCCCAACTTCTTAATCTGTTTCAAATTCTTTAAGAAATCTTCTAAATCATACTCTCCCTTTTTCATCTTGGCCGCTTGTTCTTCAATATCATCTTCATCAATTACAGCTTCCACTTTCTCGGCAATTGCCATAATATCGCCCATATCCAAAATACGTTCTGCCATTCTTTCTGGATCAAACAACATTAAACCATCTAGTTTTTCGCTATCGCCAATAAACTTAATAGGTACATGAGTTAAATGTCTTACCGATAAAGCAACACCACCCTTAGTATTACCATCCATCTTCGTTAAGATACAACCAGTTAAATTTAATTTATCATTAAAACCATTAATAACATTAATAGCATCTTGTCCCATCATCGCATCAATTACTAAGATTTCTTCGTTTGGATGGACTAACTCTTCAACATCTTTTAATTCCTCCATTAAAGCATCATCAATATGAAGACGTCCAGCGGTATCAATGATTATATAATCGTTACCCTGAATCTTAGCATACTCTAAAGCATCCCTAACAATCTCTGTAACTTTCTTACCATCTTCACTAAATACAGGAATATTCAATTCCTTACCAACTGTTTTTAACTGGTCAATGGCCGCCGGTCTATAAATATCACAAGCGACAAGCAATGGTTTTTTAGCTTCTTTTTTTCTTAAATAGTTAGCAAGTTTCCCACTTGTAGTTGTTTTACCACTACCCTGAAGCCCCACTAACATTAAAATAGAGGGATTACCATCAACACATAAAGGCGCTGTTTCTCCTCCTAAAAGCTCAACTACTTCATCCTTAACAACCTTAATAAATAACTCATCTGGTTTTAAAGATTTATCTACTTCTTGACCCAAAGCCTTTTCTTTAACATTATTTATAAATTCTTTAACAACGGTATAGTTAACATCAGCTTCTAATAAAGCCATTCTAATCTCTCTTACAGCATCATTAATATTTTCTTCTGTAATACGACCCATGCCTTTAATATTTCTAATAGCATTTGTTAATCTATCACCCATATATTCAAACATTTTCTATCACCTTTCTCATTTTATCAAATATCTCTTAAAAAGTCTCTATTTTCTCCCTATTTAACTGAAAAAAATGACTCTTAAAAGCCATCTTATTCTTAAAAACTAATTATTAGCAATCGTAAAAGGATGTTCCAAAGTCCCATCACCATCAATTTTAACATTCTTATCTAAGGTAATAACTGGTCTTATCCCTAAACTAGAAGTAACTTTACTATCAAGTTCAATCTTTCCTATACTACTAATTGAGAAGTTATCAACCACATTATAATTATAAACAACATGACTACCACTCATCGTAAAAAACGACATATTATCTTCAGCACTACCCAAATAATACTCACTAAAAGTATTATTTAAAGAAGCCCCACTAAACCTAGCCTCATCAATATTAATCAGACCAACTTTACTTTCAGTAATTTTACCCCCACATTTTAAACTTGGCGTATTATCATTAACTATTCTTTGATAAGCATTAAAATACTTACCATCAACATTTTCCAAATAATAATCATTCTCATTACAAAAATTACTCATTACAATATAATTATCCCAATTACCAAGATTAGCATTATACCAACTATTTAACTTTTCCAAAACATTACTTTCACTTAAAACCACATTATCATCATAATTTTTACTATTAATTTTGCTACGATAACTACTATTTAAAACATTACTATTACTAATAAGTTTAACCGTTCCATCTCCATTAATTCTTAAAATTCTAAATAAAATATTATTTAAAGACACATAATTATTAGAAACATTTCCTCTAAAAATATAACTTATCCCTAAATCATCATCACTCATAAAAAGTCCACTATCAGTATAATTTTCTAAGTATTCTGTACTATCCATCTTATTAACTTCATTATTACTTAAGATAATATCTTTAAAAGACTTCTGTTCTTTTTTTTGAAGTTCTTTATATGTCATAATATTAGCACTCATACCATAAGTATCTTCTTCTCCTAGATTAGTTATTATAATATCATAACTTAAAGTCTGATGAGCCTCTACTTCCTGCGTACGCAAAATCTCTGTATCCATATTGCTAAGATAATCTTGATATAAAATATTTTTATCACCATCAATAAGTTTTACTTCTAATTTAGTATTATTTTTATTAATATCCATAAGTGAAATACTTACATAAGAAGTATTACTAGTTACATTAGTAATAGTTAAATGTTTTACAAGAGCTTCTTTACTATCTAAATGTTTCACATCAAAATAATTACCATCTTTATAATTGATACTAAAATATTCATCGGCTAAAACTAAAGAAGAATTAGCAACTACTTCTTCTTTATTATACTTAGAATAAGAGACAAAAACTCCTGATAAAATTACTATTACTATAATAACTAAACCTAAAATTTTTCCTCTTACCAGCTTCATACGTTACCCCGACCATTTCTATAACTAAAGTATAACAATTTACTAAAAATAAATCAATTAAAAATCTTTACTTTCCTAATAAAAAGCAAAAAAAGCCATAAAATGACTTAATTCATATATTTTTGCATCGTTTTAAATTCTGGATTAGTTTCTAAATCAGTCTCCGATAACGACTTAAATAATTGCTTTTGTTCACGATCTAACTTTGTTGGTATCATAACATTAATGATAACATACATATCCCCTTTACGACCCGTATTAGGATTAGCAACACCTTTACCTTTAATACGCATCTTTGTATCACTTTGCGTACCAGCATCTAATTGTAATACTAAGTTACCATATATAGTTGGGATTTCCTTTTTACAACCTAAAACAGCTTCAGTAATTGTAACAGGTAAATCCATATAAATATCATTTTCTTCTCTTTTAAATAAAGGATGTTCCTTAACAGTAAATTCAATATAAATATCCCCATTAGGACCACCATTGATTCCACTAGAACCTTTGCCAGTTATACGAAGTTGACTACCATTATTAACCCCAGCAGGAACCTCCACCGTGATTTCTTTTCTAGCACTTACGCTACCCTCACCGTGACATTTGGAACAAACTCTAGAGTAAGTTTTACCACTTCCCTCACAGTCCGGACAAGTTGTCTCAGTTTGAAAAGTTCCAAACATAGTCCTTTGCGCTTGAACGATACGACCACGCCCTTTACAAGTACCACAAGTTTTGCTATCAAAACCACCTTCTCCGTGACATTCATCACATTTTTCATTTAGAGTAACACTAATGGTTTTACTACAGCCAAAAACGGCTTCATCAAAAGTTAAATTAACGCGAACTAAAGAATCCTCGCCTTTAGTTGCCCTCTCTCTACTATTACCTCGTGAAAAACCACCGCCAAAACCACCAAAGGCACTTCCAAATAAATCACGGAAAATATCATCAGAATCGAATGAGGAAAATCCGCCACCAAAGCCGCCAAAGCCACCGGCTCCAGAGGCCCCAGCGCCACCATTTTCAAAAGCCGCCGAGCCAAATTGATCATAAGTTTTACGCTTATCAGGATCACCTAAAATCGAATAAGCTTCGCCAATCTCCTTAAATTTTTCTTCGGCTCCCGGCTCTTTATTAACATCAGGATGATATTTTTTAGCTAGTTTACGAAAAGCGGATTTTATCTCATCTTGACTAGCACTTTTACTAACACCCAATATTTCATAATAATCTTTATTACTTGCTGCCATTATTAATCATTTCCTTCCTTAATTTTTTGGCCATTTCTAAACGTTCTTTAAACATTTTAATAGCATCTTCAATAACTTCTCCCGTTGTTAAATCAATGCCACATTTCTTCAAAATATTTAATGGGTAATCAGACCCTCCACTACTTAAAAATTCTAAATAATTATCTAAAGCATTTTCTTTTTGATTTAATATGTCATTAGCTATTTTTATCGCACAACTAAAACCAGTTGCATACTTATATACATAAAACGGAGTATAAAAATGAGGAATACGAGACCATTCATAGCCAATCTCTTTATCACTTACCATCTCATCACCATAATAAAGTTTATTCAAATCATAATAAGTCTTATACAAAGACTCAGCCGTTATTGGCATTCCTTCCATATCCATATTATGAACTAAATACTCAAATTCTGCAAACTGAGTCTGACGATAAACTGTTGCTCTAAATTCATCTAAAAACTTAGTCAAATAAAACATTTTTTCTTCATCAGATTTAGCATTTTTTAACATATACTCATTCAATAAAACTTCATTAACCGTCGAAGCTATCTCGGCTAAAAAAATTGGATAACTACTATTTACAAAAGCCTGCTTTTTATTAGAATAATATGAATGCATAGCATGTCCCAACTCATGAATAACCGTCGAAACTGAAGTATAATCCCCTTCAAAATTAACAGAAACATAGGGTTCTACCCCGTAAGTTCCCCATTCATAAGCTCCACTTCGTTTACCATCATTATTGTATCTATCAATCCATCTTTTCTTAAAAGCTTGACTTAAATCCTCTAAATAAGCACTTCCAAGTGGCTTTAAAGCTTCCATAATAATTGCCTCAGCCTCAGTAAAACTATACTTTTTATCGTTAGGTTTAGATAATTCCACATGTAAATCATACATATGTAACTCATTAAGATTTAACATTTCTTTTCTAAAATCTAAATAATCATAAAGACTATCTAAATTTTTATGAACAGTCCCAATCAAATTCAAATAAACATCTTTAGAAATATCATCCTCATATAGACTATACTCCATACAAGAATTAAAATTACGTATCTTCGTAATGAAATTATCTTCCTTAACTTGTCCTTTATAAAGAGATGCTAAAGTATTTTGATGAGCCTCATAAAACGCATAATACTTCTTAAAAGCCTCTATTCTTACATCACGATTTTTATCTATCATATAATTAGAATAAGTACTGTGATTTAAAGGTAATACTTTCCCATCTTTAGTAATACTTTCAAACACCGCATCAGCATTATCTAAAGAACTAAAAGCATCATCACCAGTCCCAAAAGCATTACTAGCTAACGTAATAATTCTTTCTTCTTCATCACTTAAAGTACACTTTTTATAACGATACATACTTTCTAAACTAAAAGCATATTCTTCTAACGCCTTATCTTTAGCCACTAAACTTTCTACATAAGAATACTCTTTACTTAAAAGCTCAGTTCTCGTAAATGCCAGTTTTTCACTAACATTTTGGCATAAAAATTCTACTCTTTCTTTTAAATTTTTACCTTTACTATCAGTAGTATCCTGATAATGATAAAGATAGGAATAAACATACAAACGATTAAGTTTCAAATATAAATTATCATTAGTCTTTAAATAAGTAAGTAATGACTTTTCATCATCTAAAATATGTCCTTTCATATTTCCTATCTTCCCAGTTAAAGCCTCAACTTCCTTAAAATCCTCATCATATGTTTTATCATCTTTATATAATCTAGTTAAATCCCATGTATCTTTAAGAGCAATTTTGCTTCTTTCCATATATTCTCCATTCTTAATAGTAGTAAAAGTTCTAGTCTCCTAGAACTTTTACTTTCCTATCTGTAATTATTTTTCTTCGTATTTAGCTTCTTTTACATCATCTTTAGAATCATTAGTTGCAGTATTGGCATCACCAGTAGATGCATTTTGATTTTGTTTTGCTGCTTCTTCATATACTTTTTGAGCATACTTCATCGCAACATCATTAAGTTCTTTAGTCTTAGCTTTAATATCATCAACATTGTCGGAATTCATAGCATTTCTTAATTCAGCAATCTTATCTTCAGCAGCTTTTTTATCATCATCAGATACTTTTCCTTCTAAATCTTTTAATGATTTTTCCGTTTGGAAAATAGTAGCATCTGCTTCATTTTTAGCTTCTGCTAAAGCTTTTCTCTTATCATCAGCTTCTTTATTAGCTTCCGCTTCTTTTCTCATCTTTTCAATTTCTTCATCAGATAGATTTGTTGAAGAAGTAATTGTAATAGATTGTTCTTTATTAGTTCCTAAATCCTTAGCAGTTACATGAACAATACCATTAGCATCAATATCAAATTTAACTTCGATTTGTGGAATTCCACGAGGTGCAGCAGGAATACTATCTAAACGGAAATTTCCCAAAGTCTTATTATCAGAAGCCATAGGTCTTTCACCTTGTAATACATGAATATCTACAGCTGGTTGATTATCAACAGCAGTTGAGAATACTTGTGATTTACTTGTTGGAATAGTTGTATTTCTTGGAATTAAAACTGTCATCACATCACCCATAGTTTCAATACCTAAAGATAATGGTGTAACATCAAGTAATACTAAGTCATCAACTTCGCCAGTCAAGACCCCACCTTGAATAGCAGCACCCATAGCTACTACTTCATCTGGGTTAACTTCTTTAGAAGGTTCTTTACCTAATTCTTTCTTAACTAATTCTTGAATATATGGAATTCTTGTTGAACCACCAACTAACAAGACTTTATCAATATCATTAGCAGATAATTTAGCATCCTTAAGAGCTTTTCTAACAGCATCTAAAGTAGAATCAAACAAATCTTTATTTAATTCTTCAAATTTAGCACGATTTAAAGTCACATTCAAATGTAAAGGTCCTTCTGCACTTTGAGCAATAAATGGAATAGAAATTTCCGCACTCATCATACCAGACAAATCTTTCTTTGCTTTTTCAGCAGCATCTTTAATACGTTGCATTGCCATCTTATCAGTTGATAAATCGATACTGTTTTCTTTTTTGAACTCAGATACTAAGTAATCCATGATTCTTTGGTCGAAATCATCGCCACCTAAATGGTTATTACCAGCAGTTGACTTAACTTCAAAGACACCATCACCCAAATCTAGAATTGAAACATCAAATGTACCACCACCTAAATCATATACAAGTACAGTATGAGTCTTTTCTTGTTTATCAATACCATAAGCAAGAGCAGCAGCAGTTGGTTCATTAATAATTCTTTCAACATCTAAGCCAGCAATTTTACCGGCATTCTTAGTAGCTTGTCTTTGAGCATCATTGAAGTATGCAGGAACAGTAATAACAGCTTTTGTAACTTTTTCGCCTAAATAACTTTCAGCATCACTCTTAAGTTTCATTAAGATTTTAGCCGAAATTTCTTCTGGTGAATACTTACGACCACCCATTTCAACTTTCTTATCAGTACCCATCAATCTCTTAACACTAGATACTGTATTGGCTACATTAGTAACAGCTTGACGTTTTGCTGTTTCCCCTACTAATATTTCACCATTCTTATCAGCAACAACACTGGGAGTTGTTCTATTACCTTCTGGATTAGTAATTACATGAGGAACTCCACCCTCTAATACAGCAACACATGAATTTGTTGTACCTAAATCTATACCTATAATTTTACTCATAATTTATCTCTCCTATTCATTAACCTTAACCATCGCTGGTCTCAATAATTTATCTTTATACATATAACCTTTTTGCAAAACATCTAAGACAACGCCTTGTTCTTCTTCAATTATACTCTCCGTAAGAACAGCATCCATAAATTTTGGATCAAAAGGCTTATGTAAACATTCTATTTCGGTTACCCCGATATTTTTTAAAACGGTAAGCATATTCGTATATATCATTTTATATCCTTCTAAATACTTATCATTTTCGCTATTATCCATAGCAATTGCTCGTTCAAAATTATCAATAATTGGTAACAATGACTTTATCAAATCAGTTCCTTCATACATTGCTCGTTTTGATAATTCATCTTCATAACGACGACGCATGTTTTGAACCTCTGCTGATAATCGAACAACTTTTTCGTTGCTACTAGCAACTTCTTTCTTTAACTTTTCTAATTCTAAAGTATCTTTATTAAAGAAAGACTTCTTTTTTTCTTTATCTTTTGGTAAATCCTTTGTCTCCGAAGCTTTCTTTTCCAAAGACTCAGACTCTACCTTTTTATTTTTTTCTTCTTCAGTCATTTTTTCCCTCATCATCATTTATATTTTCACTTATATATTGTAGTAGTCCAACAACTTTATCATATTCCATTCGCTTAGGACCAACAATCGCTATTGTTCCTTCCTCACCATCTCGATGATACTTAGTCTTAACAATTGTCACATCTTTATCAAAATTATTTTCATCACCAATAGACACATTAATTCCAGATTCATTCGAATACATATTCTTTAATACTAAGTTTTTATCTTCTAATTTACCAGCAATCCTTTTAATTGAATCGGCATCATCATATTCAGGTTGATTGTAAAGATTAGCTTTCCCACCAAAGTGAATACTGGCAGTATTTTTTGCAAAATCACTAAATGCATCATAGAAAATATTATAAACTTGTTCATATTGAACCATTTTCTTTGCAATTATTGGCTTAATTTCAAATTCTAAACGTTCTGAAACTTGATCAATTGGCGTTCCTACTAACATCTTGTTTATTATTTCTCCAGTTTTAACAACTTCATCAATATTAGTATCGCTAGATAAGACAAACTGTTTGTTTTCAACAATTCCCTTATCTGTACACACTAGAGCCACAATTTTATTATCAGCTAAAGGAATAATGTTAATTTGCTGTAAAGCATTGTCTTTTGAACTGCTTCCCAAAATAACCGATGTATAATTGGTTATTTCACTTATAATATCTACACATTTATTAACGGCATCTGAAACAACTAAATTTTGGTTATGAAAAATAGTTTGCAACTTAAGCATATCTTCGCCGCTTAACTCTTTCGGTTTCATCAAATGCTCAACATAATATTTATATCCAGCTTCACTAGGAACTCTTCCACTTGAGATATGATTCTTTTCGATATATCCCAATGACTCTAAAAAAGCCATCTCATTTCTAATCGTTGCTGAAGAACATTTAAACTTCTTACACAAAGATTTACTACCTATTGGTTTAGCACATGATATGTAATTTTCTACTATTTCCTTTAGAAGCAATCTTTCACGATCACTCATATCATCACCTCAAACTATTATTAGCACTTTCTCTTTTCAAATGCTAAATACATTATATATTATACGCTAGCACTTGTCAATATATGAGTGCTAATTTTTGCATAATTTTTTGCAAAAAAAAGAAGCTACTATTCTTCAGTAGTTTCTTCCTCATTATCTAAATCAGTTTCAGAAGTTTCGATATCTTCGGCTACACTATCATCATCTTTAAAAGCTTGACTAGCAACCTCATCCGAAGCATCATCACTCATAAGCTTTTCTTCTAAAGCATCAGCAGCATCTTCTTCAATAAATTGTTTTTCTAATTCAAATTTTACATCCGAATATTGCTTAGCTCCAGTACCAGCAGGAATTAATTTACCAATAATAACATTTTCTTTTAATCCTCTTAAGTGATCAACTTTACCCCTAATTGCCGCATCCGTTAAAACTCTAGTGGTTTCTTGGAAAGATGCTGCCGATAGGAATGAATCAGTCTCTAATGATGCTTTTGTAATACCAAGCATTACTGGAAGACCAGTAGCAGGTACTCCACCCGTTAATAATACCGGTTTATTAGCAGCAGCAAATTCATTTAAAGTAACAGATAAACCAGCTACTAAGTTAGTATCCCCACCATCTAAGACTTTCATCTTCGAAATCATACGACGAACAATAACTTCAATGTGTTTATCAGAAACATCAACACCTTGCGATTTATAAACTTTTTGAACTTCTTTAACAATATATTGTTGCGCTGTAATAGGATCAGTTACCGCAAGTAATTCTTTAGGAGCTATTGACCCAGTTGTTAATGGATCTCCCGCCTTAACAGTTTGACCTAACTCAACACACAATTTAGTATTGTAATTAGTAATATGCTCTCTTGCTTCAACATCGTTTTCAATAACAATTTTAAATTTAAAGTTATTTTCTTCAATATTAACAACTTTTCCAGCAATTTCTGCAATAGTAGCTTTGCCTTTTGGATTACGAGCTTCAAACAACTCTTCAACTCTTGGAAGACCTTGAGTAATATCCCCACCAGCGACACCACCTTCATGGAAAGTACGCATAGTTAACTGAGTACCTGGCTCACCGATTGATTGAGCTGCCATAATACCAACAGCCTCACCTGTTTCAACCATATTACCCGTAGCAAGGTTACGACCATAGCAATGCTTACAAACACCGTTAACAGTATTACATGTTAGAACACTTCTAATCTTAACACTCTTAATACCAGCATTAATAATCTTATTAGCAATAGCCTCAGTAATATATTGATTCTTATCGATAATAACTTCTTTAGTTTCTGGATTAATTACTTTAGTAGCTGTATAACGACCAATAATTCTTTCGATTAGTGGTTCAATCATTGTATTAGATCTTTCATCAATAAAGTCCGTAACTTCAACACCATTAATAGTGCCACAGTCTTCTTCCTTAACAACAATATCTTGAGCTACATCAACTAAACGACGAGTTAAATAACCTGAATCGGCAGTTCTTAAAGCTGTATCAACGATACCTTTACGACCACCTCTAGTTCCGATAAAGAACTCTGTTACATTACAACCCTCAATTAAGTTAGACTTAATTGGAATTTCGATAGTCTCACCAGTAGGTTTAGCAATCAAACCACGCATACCAGCAAGTTGGTTAAACTGGTTAGCCGAACCACGAGCACCAGAATTCATCATCATAAATATTGGGTTCATAGTGTTTTTCTTGGCAATAGCTTGTAATTCATTAGAAATATCGCTAGTTGCTTTAGCCCATAGGGCACAAACATTTTTATAACGTTCATCTTCTGTAATTAAACCTCTTGTGAACTCTTTATTAATCTTATTAACTTTCTTTTGCGTTTCATCAATAATGTTTTGCTTATTATCTGATACGATAATATCATTCATAGAAATAGAAATACCAGCAACAGTAGAATATTTAAATCCTAAGTCCTTTAGTTTATCTAACATTACAGATGTCTCAGTAGTCTTATAACGTTTAAAGACTTGAGCAATTAACTTACTTAAAGTTTTCTTAACAAATGGTTCTGCAAGTGGCATTTTAGCAACTTCAGTCTTTAAATCAGTTCCCATTGGTAAGAAGAACTTATCAGGAGTAATTCCAGTAATATTAGCATCACTTGGTTCATTAACAAATGGATACGAATCCGGTAAAATCTCATTAAACTTAATCTTACCAACAGTAGTAATTAAGTACTTATCCTTTTGTTCATCAGTAAATAATTTATGTGTAAAACTTGCAACAGGAATAGCAATTCTTGTATGAAGAGAAAGTTCTTTTCTTTCATAAGCCATTAACGCTTCATTGCAGTTCTTATAAGCTTTACCTTCATTTTCTAAACCAGCTTCTTCAATTGATAGATAATAGTTACCTAAAATCATATCCTGAGAAGGAGTAACGATTGGTTTCCCGTCAGAAGGTTTTAAGATGTTATTAGCACCTAACATCAAAATTCTAGCCTCAGCTTTAGCTTCTTCTGATAATGGAACATGAACAGCCATCTGGTCGCCATCAAAGTCGGCATTAAAGGCAGCACATACAAGTGGATGCAAACGCATAGCCTTACCACCGACTAAAACTGGTTCGAAAGCTTGAATACCTAAACGGTGTAAGGTTGGAGCACGGTTTAACATTACTGGATGTTCCGTAATTACATCTTCAACAACATCCCAAACACATTCATCTTTATTATCAATTAATTTTTTGGCTCCCTTAATATTATGAGCAAGTCCTCTTTCAACTAGGCCATGAATAACATGAGGTTTAAAGAGTTCTAAAGCCATATCTTTTGGAAGACCACACTGATACATCTTTAAAGACGGACCAACCACGATAACTGAACGACCAGAATAATCAACACGTTTACCTAATAAATTTTGACGGAAACGACCTTGTTTACCTTTTAACATACTAGATAATGATTTTAATGGACGATTACCAGCAGCTGTTACACTTCTACCATGACGCCCATTATCAAATAATGAGTCAACAGCTTCTTGTAACATACGTTTTTCATTTTGAACAATGATAGTTGGAGCTCCTAATTCTAATAATTTTTTCAAACGATTATTACGATTAATAATGCGACGATATAAATCATTTAAATCACTAGTAGCAAAACGACCACCATCTAATTGAATCATTGGACGTAAATCTGGAGGAATAACAGGAAGTGCTGTTAGAATCATCCACTCAGGACGATTACCAGATTCCTTAAATGCTACTAAACAATCAAGTCTCTTAACAAGACGAATGCGTTTTTGACCTGTAGCACCATCCAATTCTTCTCTTAATTTTTCAATTTCTTTATCTAAATCTACCTCTTTTAGTAAAGTTTGGATAGCCTCAGCTCCCATCCCTACTTTAAAAGCATTACCATACTTTTCATAATAAGCACGATACTCTTTGTCAGATAAAGTTTGTTTCTTCTCTAAAGGAACATTTCCTGGCTCTAATACTACATAAGATACATAGTATAATACTTCTTCTAAATCTCTAGGAGACATATCAAGAACAAGACCCATTTTTGATGGAACGCCTTTAAAGAACCAAATATGCGAACAAGGAGCAGCAAGTTCAATATGTCCCATACGTTCACGACGTACCTTACTAGAAGTAACCTCTACTCCACAACGATCACATATAACATTTTTATATCTTAAACGTTTATATTTACCACAAGCACATTCAAAATCCTTAGTAGGTCCAAAGATTTTCTCGCAGAACAAACCATCACGTTCGGGTTTTTGCGTACGATAATTAATTGTTTCTGGCTTTTTAACTTCACCATAAGACCATTCACGGATTTTCTCTGGGGAGGCAATAGATACTTTAATACCTCTAAAATTATTTACATCCATCATATAATTTCATCCTCCTCTTCATCATCTATATTTCCATCTTCAGGAAATTCTAAATCATCTAAATCATCATCTTCATCAAGTTCATCATCTTCAAAATCTGCAGCATCATCAGGTTCTTCTTTTTCTTGAGATTCATTAACCTCATTTGTTAATTCCGAAATTTTTAAAGCATCAACTGGTTCATCGTCAGCTTCCATTTCTTTTAAATCAACCAATTTATCATTTTGATCTAAAATTTCAACATCTAAACCTAGAGCTTGGAATTCTTTAATCAACACTCTAAATGATTCAGGGATACCTGCTTCTTCAATTGGTTTACCCTTAACCAATGATTCATAAACCTTAACACGGCCCATAACATCATCAGCTTTAATAGTCATCATTTCTTGAAGAACATTAGCAGCACCATAAGCATATAAAGCCCAAACTTCCATTTCTCCGAATCTCTGACCACCAAATTGAGCTTTACCTCCTAATGGTTGTTGTGTAACCATTGAGTAAGGTCCTGTGCTTCTAGCATGAATCTTATCATCAACCATATGGTGAAGTTTAACCATATACATAACGCCAACCGAAACACGATTTTCGAAAGCATCACCAGTACGACCATCATAAAGAACTGTCTTACCATCGTGATCTAGACCAGCTTCTGCCATTTGTTCATAAATTTCATCTTGACTAGCACCATCAAATACTGGAGTAGCATATTTAACTCCTAATTTTTTACCAGCCATACCTAAATGTAATTCTAAAATCTGACCAATATTCATACGTGAAGGAACACCTTGTGGGTTTAATACAATATCAACTGGTGTACCATCAGGCATATAAGGCATATCTTCCTCTGGTAAAATCAAAGAAATAACACCTTTGTTACCGTGACGACCAGACATCTTATCACCGACTTGAATCTTACGTTTTTGAATAATATAAACACGAACTATCTTCGAAACACCAGCAGGAAGTTCATCAGAATTTTCTTTTGTATAGATTTTAATATCATGAACAATACCACCAGCTCCGTGTTCTACTCTTAATGAAGTGTCTCTTACTTCACGAGTCTTCTCACCAAAAATAGCATGTAATAATTTTTCTTCAGCCGTTAATTCTTGAACACCTTTTGGTGTTACTTTACCTACTAGAATATCTCCGTCTTTAACTTCCGTACCAATACGAACAATACCATTAGCATCCAAATTCTTACGAGCATCTTCACCAACATTAGGAATATCTCTCGTAATTTCCTCTGGCCCTAACTTAGTATCACGGCACTCAATATCATAATGTTCAATATGAAGAGATGTATAAACATCATCTTTAACTAATCTTTCATTTAATACAACAGCATCTTCATAGTTATAACCATTGCAAGTCATAAAAGCAACTAACATATTTTTGCCTAAAGCTAGCTCCCCATCTTTAGTTGATGGACCATCAGCAATAACCTCACCACGGTGAATAGTATCACCCTTTTTAACAATTGGATGATGATTAATTGTAGTTGCTGAGTTACTTCTTTCATAGTCAGCTAAATGATAAGTATCTGTACCTTTAGCATTCTTAACAATTATTTTTTTACCATCAGCATAATCAACTACACCATCAGCTTTAGCAATAATAGTAGAACCAGAATCTCTTGCCGCAATGTATTCAACACCAGTACCAACAATAGGAGATTCACAAGTTAGTAAAGGAACAGCTTGACGTTGCATGTTAGCACCCATCAATGCTCTATGTGCATCATCGTGTTCTAAGAAAGGAATACAACTAGTTGTAATAGATACAATTTGACTTGGAGCTACATCAATAAAGTCAACATCTTCACGCTTAACCATAACAGCTTCACCATCTAAACGAGCAATTACTTTTTCATCTAAAATTTCATCATCATCACTCATATTAATAGCAGCCGAAGCTATATTATAATCAGCCTCTTCATCAGCCGTTAAATATACAATTTCATCAGTTGCATGACAATTAACAACTTTACGATATGGAGTCATTAAAAATCCATATTCATTAATCTTAGCATAACTAGCCAAAGAAGTAATTAAACCGATATTTTGACCTTCTGGTGATTCAATTGGACAAATTCTTCCGTAGTGACTAGAGTTAACATCACGAACATCCATCCCGGCACGATCTCTAGCAAGTCCACCTGGCCCTAAAGAAGATAAACGTCTCTTATCTGTAAGCTCGGCAATTGGGTTAATCTGTTCCATGAATTTTGATAACTGTGAAGAACCAAAGAATTCTTTTAAAGCCGCCGTAACAGGTCTAATATTAATTAAAGTTTTAGGAGTAATTGATTCAATCTCTTGCGTAGTCATACGTTCACGAATAACACGTTCCATACGAGCCATACCAACATTGAATTGTTTTTGAACTAACTCTCCTACCTGTCTTACACGACGATTAGATAAGTTATCAATTTCATCATCACGTCCAATGCCTTCTTGTAAATCTAAATAATAAGATACTGAAGCGTAAATATCAGAAATAGTTAAACGACGACTATCGATAGTTGGATCATTACCAATAATTTCAATAACTTTCGTTTCATCTTTCTTATTGTAAACTTTAACAGTTTGAACTTTATTATATTCATCTAATTCTTCATTAATCATTACTTCTTTGATGTTATAACCATTATTGAATATTGGACGAACACTTTCTAATACTTCTTTTGTCACTAAAGTACCACTATTAGCAACTACATTACCATTTTCATCTTTAATATCCTCAGCCAAAGTACAACCGATTAAACGATCTAAAACATTCAACTTACGATTTAATTTATAACGACCTACTTTAGCTAAGTCATATCTAAATTTGTCAAAAAATCTAGTAATTAATTGGTTCTTAGCACTATCTAAAGTTGCTGGTTCCCCTGGTCTTAATTTCTCATAAATTTCAATTAAAGCTTCATCGGTATTCTTAGTACTATCCTTTTCAATGGAATTCTTAATATAAGGATTTTCTCCAAATAATCCTAAAATATCCTCATCACTAGAAAGACCTAAAGCTCTTAAGAATGTTGTAATAGGAACCTTTCTTGTACGATCAATACGAACATACAAAATGTCCCTAGCATCAAGTTCATACTCTAACCAAGTACCATGATTAGGAATTAACTCCGATGTAATTACTCTTCGACCATTTTTATCTACTTCTTTTTTAAAGTAAATAGATGGACTACGTACTAACTGAGATACAATAACTCTTTCAGCCCCATTGATAATAAATGTTCCTGCATCTGTCATCATCGGAATATCGCCTAAGAATATTTCTTGTTCCTTAACCTCACCAGTCTCGTGAATAAATACCCTTGCTGATACTTTTAAAGGAGACGCATAGTTTACCATACGTTCCTTAGCTTCTTTAATTGAATATCTTGGTTTATCAAAATAATAATCGCCAAGTTCTACCGTAATATTGCCAGTGAAGCTTTCAACCGGAAACAAATCATCTATCGATTCTTTAATGCCTTCATCCAAGAACCATTGATAAGATTTCTTTTGAATTTCCAATAAGTCTGTCAATTCCAAGGTGTTTTTAATTTTGCTGAATGTGCGTCTTTCAGCATGATCTCCAAATTTTTTTGTCTTAAATGCCACTTGCATTCACCCCTATACCTAATATTTTTTGAGTACCTTTTAAATACGTCAACAATTTTCGATTTTATAAAATTTATCCAATCTTGTCAACATTTTTAGCCTTAATTACATAAAAACCTTTGCACTTTTCAACTAGAGTTACCTCATAGTCGGGTTTTAGTAGATTAATTATACTCTTGGCTCCCTGATCTTTTCTTATAACAAACCACAATTCACCATCACTATTTAAGTGTTTTAATGAATCAAGTAATATTTTTTCCACTACTACTTTCCCTGCCCTTATAGGAGGATTCGTTACAATCAAATCATAATTTTTATCGACACTACTTAAAGCATCACTATAAAAGGCTCTTGCATCCACCTTATTGTTCTTAATATTCATATTGGCTAAATGAATTGCTCGCTTATTAACATCAACCATATCAAAACTACTATCTAGTAATTTAGAAAGACTAATCCCAATAAAACCATAACCACATCCAACATCTAAAGCGTTAACATTTTTCTTATCATAACTTTTAAGAAGAACTTTAACTAAATTTAGACTGCCAAAATCTATTTTGTCTTTGGAGAAAACGCCATTATCTGAAGTAAATGAAAAAGGAACATTATTTACTTCATAACTAATTGTGCGTAATTCACTTTTTAAATTTTCGTTATTTGTAAAGTAATGTTCCAATATAATCACCATTTCTTTCCCCATAAGGCAAATATATCTAAATTATAGTCTATTTAATAATAAATTGCAAGTTCTTATTGACAAAAAAAGAAAACTTTTGCTATAATTAAAAAGTGTCAGGAAAAAATGGCGATGTAGCTCAGCTGGCTAGAGCATCCGGTTCATACCCGGCAGGTCGAGAGTTCGAATCTCCCCGTCGCTACCATTTGATTATTACTAGGTTAATCCCTAGTTTTTTTATTATTCTATCTTAAAAATTAAAAACTAAATAAGATTATAGCCATTTGTTAGCATCTTCTTATTTAGTTTTTTTGTTTACTCTTAAATTATTTTTAATTAATTTTATATTTATTCATAATAGCTTCACTTACTTTAAGACCATCAATGGCTGCACTGGTAATACCACCGGCATACCCAGCTCCTTCACCACTTGGATAGATTCCCATAATATTAGATTCGTAATTTTCATCTCTAATTATTCTAATTGGACTAGAAGTTCTAGCTTCTATCCCACAAAGTAAAGCTTCATTATCAGCAAAACCTTTTATTTTTCTACCAAAGTTTTCAATTCCTTCTTTTAAGGCTGTGTTTAAATTATAAGGTAATAGTTCATTCAAATTAGCTATTCTGTATTGGCCTTTTATTTTAGGCTCTAATTTTCCGATAGTCTTTGGCTCTTTATTATCTTTATAATCACCATAAGTCTCCATAGGAATTAAACCATTTCCTAAGTTATATGCTTTTTCTTCCAATTTTCTTTGAAATTTAACTCCATCAAATAAATTATTTCCATAATCAGACTCATTAACCGTTACAATTAAAGCACTATTAGCAACACCACTATCTCTTTTTGCATAACTCATCCCATTAACACACAATCTTTTGTCTTCACTAGAAGCATTAACCACATAACCACCGGGACACATACAAAAACTATAAACGCCCTTACCATTACTAGCTTTAAAAGTAAGTTTATAAGAAGCAGCTGGTAATCTATCATCTAGAAGACCATACTGGTTTTTATCGATTAAACTTTGCGGATGCATAATCCGCATCCCCACGGCAAAGGGTTTATTTTGCATAGTAAGACCTTTATCATTTAGCATATAAAAAGTATCCCTAGCCGAATGGCCGATTGCTAAAATCAGTGCCGAACAAGGCACAGTCTCCTTATCATTTAAAACAATGCTTTCTAATTTACCATCTTTAATATTTAAATCGGTAAGTTTAGTTTCAAATAAAAATTTTCCTCCTAGTCTTTCAATACTTTTACGCATATTAATGATAACTTTTCTTAAAACATCAGTGCCAATATGTGGTTTATTTACATAAGTTATTTCTTTATCGGCTCCCAAAGAAGCAAAAGTCTCCATAACATACTGATATCTTCCCTCTTTATCATTTACTAAAGTATTCAGTTTACCATCAGAAAAAGTCCCGGCACCACCTTCCCCAAATTGAATATTACATTCGGTATTAAGATGATTAGTTTGCCAAAATTGTTCTACTTTAACAACTCTTTTTTCAATTTCACAACCGCGTTCAATAATAATAACTGGATAGCCATTTCTAACTAGGTTTAAACTTGCAAACAATCCTGCAGGACCACTTCCTACCACAATAATAGGCTTTTGTAAGGGTATAATTCCCTGAGGTCTAAATTCATATTTAACCTCTTTTCCCATTACTATATCTTTATTATTTACTTTTAACAAATTTTCTTCTAAATTTTTATCAAGATTGCATAAAACTTCATAAACATAATATACCTCGGGCTTTTTTCTAGCATCAATCGATTTTTTCACTATTTTATAAGTCAAATTGCAATCCTTTGGCAATCTTAATTTTTTTAAAATCTTTAATCTTAGATTAGCCGCACTATCTATATCATATTCTAGTTTTATCTCTCTTACTCTTAGCATATATCCTCACTTACTACAATACTTGATAACCAAGCAAAACCTAAGTTAAAACCTCCACATATACCATCAACATCTAATATTTCCCCTGTATAATAAAGTCCTTTATATTCTTTATCTTCTAACGTATCCTTAACTCTGCTAATTGGAATCCCTCCTGTAACTACTTGACTTTTAAATATCTCTTTTGTATCCCTAACCTCTAAAGTTAAATCACTTAAATTATTAATTAAATCATTCTTTTCTTTCCAAGTTAAACTTTTATAATGACAATTACTCTTTATACCAGCCTTACTAACTAAGATATAAAGAAGCTTATAAGGAATAATACTTTCTAATAATTCAATAACAGTTCTCTGATACAAAGTATTATCTCGTAAAGTCAACCATTTATCGATATTTTCTTTTTCTATATTAGGTAAGAAATTCAAATGAACCTTAACTTTTTCCTTTTGATATAAAGCCTTACTGACAAGAGAACTCAAGTTCATCACACAAATCCCACTAATACCATAATCAGTTAGTTGAACTTCTCCTAAATCACTTTTAAGAAACCTATCATTTTCATAGATACTTACTCTTGCTTCTACTCTTATACCTGACCACTTATTAAAAAAATCACCATTTAAAACTAGAGGACATAAAGCCGGCAAAATTGGCGTCATTTTAATTCCTAGTGAATTTAGTAATTCATAATTATTATTCTCTTTTAAGCCTGCCTTACTTCCTATAGAAATAATTATCTTATCGAAAAGCATTTTCTTACCATTTACCAGAACTTGATATTTATTTTCTATTTTTTTAATACCATTAATCTCACTATCTAAGATAGTCTTAATTTTAAGACGTTCAATTTCTGTCAAAAAAGCATTTAATACCGAAGTAGCAGTATTACTCATCGGATAATAATAACCATTTTTAATTCTAGGAACTAAACCAATACTATTTAAAAACTCTTTAACTTTTAAAACATTATCTTCATTAACAATCGTTTTCAAAAACTCATCATCACTAGTATAGTATTTATCTATATCTATATCCTGATTAAAATAATTACAGCGACCATTACCCGTCATTAAAATCTTTTTACCTAAAGTACTATTTTTTTCGATAATAGTTACATCAATTCCCTCTCTACTAAGAAGAATAGCACTCATCATTCCCGAGGCACCGCCACCTATAATTCCTACTTTCATAATTTTTATATAAAATCAATACTATAGAGTTTATTTTTTTATTACCATGTATTTTACTTATTTCTATATATTGATTAATCCTTTCCGGCATATTTTTTTATGGATTTTTATAGCTTATTAGACTTATTTATTTTTTTGTCTTACCAAGCGCAAGCTGTTTTTAGGAGTGTAATCTAGACAAAAAGATTCTTTATGGTATTTTAATTTATCATCAAGAGATATTGTCTTTCTTTTATTTTCTTCTTTTTCAATAAGGGTTGCTATTTGACTATCAACGGCAAATTTTGGTATTTTAGTATTCAACAACTGTTCAATAAAATAAGGATTCCAGTAAGCATTACGACTTATTTTTATACTATCGGTAGTGCCATCATAAACAATAAGTAAACGTTTTTTACTACCGTCATTACTAAAAAGACTAATAGCAGAGCCTTCTATAGAAAGCATTTGAAAGTTATTTATTTTAATAACGATAACTGGCAAATTATATAAGTATGTACTTTTTAGTCTAGCATATAAACTTTGAAATTTTTCTGTATCAGTTATTTTAATGCCTTTAATGGATTCTTTGCGATAAATTTCTTCGGTATCATCTTCAAAAGATAACTCGTCTAAGTCTTTTTATTTTAAAATAAATGATGATGGATAAACTGGATATCGATAATTATCATAAACATACTTGTCAATTTTTTGGCTTAAAAATTCATTTAACGGGGTGTTTTTTCTTGCAAGAACATATATTTTGCAAGGATAAGAAGTGGGCGATTCTTTTTCTTGAGAAGCAAATTCAATTCGCATATTCATCCTGTCTGCATCAGTGACATCTGTTTCGACTTTTAAACATTTTTCCATTTCTTTTAATAAGTTCCAAAATACCTGATATTTGCTTCTTAAGCTCGTTATAATCTCAGCAAATGTATAGTAATCTTTAGTTTCATTCATAAACAATTCTCCTTGCCTCGATTATATCACAGCTTACGTTATTTCCACAGGTTAAATACAATTAAAATAACAAAAAAAGTTCTTTTTACAGAACTTTAATAATCTAACTGGTGGAGGATAAGGGATTCGAACCCTTGACCCCCTGCGTGCAGGGCAGGTGCTCTAGCCAGCTGAGCTAATCCCCCAGTCATCAACAACAAATTAATCTTATCATAGAGATATTACTTTTGCAAGTAAAATATTACGTTTTTAACGAGTTTTTTTAAATTTTTAATTAAACCTATCGTTTTCCTTTTTAAGTTATCACTTTATTTTGATTTTAACAATCTGATACATACTAATAACTTTACCACTTTCTAAATAAATTTTTTTCAAAGAATTATCTATCATCTTTATTTTATCAGCAATCAAATAGAATTTAGGATAACGGTAAAAAGTTAGAAGAACAACATTGCCACGACTATACGCCCATTTTAATGTTTCTTCTAACTCATTATATTGATCAGGTGACAAATCAGGCATTCTGGCATAATTTTTCTTATTAACTAAATCTTCTTTTACTTCTTTAGTTTTATATAAAGACTCAAACGCTTGCCATTTAATTTGTCCACGATTATGCACTATGACCACCTATTTTACCATTTCTATCGATGGCAGTTGAATCCGGAAGCAAATTAGAAGCTTTAATAATACTATTGTTGCCATATTTTTCTTTGATTTTATCGACAGCTTCATTTAATTTTTTATTATCTTCCATTGTCTTAACATTGCTAAACAAATTAAGCTGAATAGAAGCATCATCTATTAAACCACCAGCTGTAATACTTACCTTTCTAATAGGCATATCATTATAAAACCTGTCAAAAATATTCGTACAAACAAAGAAAAATTCCTCTTCATCAAAAGTAGGATTCACCTTAATACTATGGTAAAAACCACCACCGACATCTATACTATACCCAATTCCTAGCCCAATTATACTAGCTTGTTTATGATTTTTCCTAAGTCTTCGACAAACAACTTCAATAGTCTCTCGAATTATAATCTTTATATTATTGCCATCATAATCTTTAAACAACACTTGACTATTAGAATAACTAGCACTCTTCGGTAGCCTTTTAAAATCACTAATTACTGATTCATCAATACCATTAGCGTGTTCCCATAACTCTTCGCCAATAATACCAAATTTTTTTCTTAAGATTTTTTTATCGTACCTAGCAATATCCCCAATATAATACATTCCCATAGCATTAAGCCTGACTTCCATCCTTGGCCCAATTGACCACATCTTAGATAAAGGCGTTATTGTCCATAATTTAGTTGGGATATCATCATAGGTCCATTTAGCAATCCCATCTTTATATTTTTTAGCCTCGGTATCCATAGCCACTTTGGCTAGCAACATATTTGGTCCTATCCCGCAATTGGCGGTAAGACCTGTCCTTTCCGTTATAGTCTCCAATATTTTTTTAGCTAAATCACGGTCTGACATCTGATACATTTTTAAATAATGGGTTACATCTAAAAAGCATTCATCAACTGAGTATATATGTAAATCTTCTTCACTAACAAAATCTAAATATATACTAACAACTTCCTTACTTTTCTTAATATATAAACTCATTCTAGGAGGAACTATTTCATATTTTATCCATGGTGGTATTTCATAAAGACGAGTTCGGGACTTTATACCCATACTTTTTAAATAAGGCGTAATAGCTAACGTAATCGCCCCCTTACCTTGATTAGGATTAGCTACTACTAAAGGAGTGGTAAAGGGATCTATATTTCTTTCTACACATTCACAAGAGGCAAAAAAACTTTTTAAATCAATACACATAATATGTCTTTCCATATCTAAAACCTCCTCCCCAAATATTTTACTAATTTAAATATATTATTTTTTCCAACATTTCTTCTTAAAGTATTTATATTATACTAAATTTAAACCATTATATGTAAAAAATTCATAGACATCTATCTATGAATTCTTTTCTACTTTCTTTTGAGCTCTTTCAAAGAAACTTCTTTGAATTTTCTTAAAAGTATCACTTATCCAACTAAAGAATCTAACTATCATACTTAAAATTATTAAAATAACTACCCCAATAACTCCATACATTATATATAGCATCTCTTTATTATAAAGTTCAAAACTAAAATTAATATTATTAGTCCCACTCATAATATTACTAAAAGTCCAAGTTAATGTCTTTCCATCTTCACTAACCTGGGTAGCATTATTACTTAAAGCTTTTTCTGGTAGCTCTAGCTTAAAAGTATAACTAACAGCTGGAGGATTAACAAGACTTCCTAAAATACTCTTGTTATTAGTTAGAGCATCTGTCAAGTTAACATAGAAATCAGCCGTATATTTATTCTTTAACCAATTTTCTTCTCTACTAAAGATATATAACTCATTTTGAATATCACTATATAATAAATCATACAAGTTTATCTTAATATTATCACCTTGACTAACAGTATCAATATCCTTAATATTAGCACTTACTTTATATCCAAAATTATCATCATCTTCATAATCAGTAACGGTATAACCATTATTTCTTAGGTAATTAATGTTTTTACTACTAAATAATTCATTAAAAGTCTTATTACCTAGATAATCCTTATCTAAAGTAATTAAGTAAGTCAAAGTAGCACTTTTATCTTTTCTAATCTGCATATTTGTACTTATCGTACTACAACCACACAGTAAAATTAACCCAAATACTAAAATTAAACTCTTCCTAACTTTTTTTATCATTTTAAACCCTTTTTTCTACTAATCTTTATTCTTATTCTCATTCTTTTCTTTTTCTATAGAATCATCATCTTTATTACCAACCCCATCAATATCTTTTTCTTGAATATTATTAATATCTTTAGTCTCTAAAACAACTCCATCCATTACATCATCATTTAAAGGAACTACCTTAGTCTTCACTAAATAATCATGAAGTCCTCTACCATCTTGATTATAAAGAACACTAACCATCACAGCCATCTGTAAAACATTTACTCCTAAAGAAAGATAACTACATATATTTGCTAAATATTCCCTAGGAACTACCAAAGGAAGTAATATCTCTAAAGGATAAACAAAATAGCCATAAACTACTAAACTACGAAACAAATATCTAAATAAACCAATATTCTTTTCATTAGTAGAAACTATCTTAAGACCGGTCATTCTTTTTCCTAAACTAACTCCTTTGGTAACCATATTAAAAATAACAAAATATCCAAAGAACACTACCGTATAAACTAAATAAGTATACCAATTAGCCTTTATCGCCTCATAATAAATATCTTTTGATTTATCATCATAAACTCCTTTAGCTTCTTTGGTAATATAATCATACTCCTCTTCTGATATTTCTTTATCACTATAAGCATCAACAATTAAATATCCAAAATAATCATTATCTTTAATTAAAGTATTATACTCCTCTTCCGTAATTACCTTATCTTTATAATAATAATCAAACATATTTGTCGTTAAAACATAACTATTATTAAGACTACTTAAATTATTACTCTTCTCTAAGGCCTCATCATAAGTTGGATTCAAATACTTGGTATTAGTAACTAATATTACTAACAACATAACTACTGAATAATCAATTATAAAAGCCATTATTCTCTTCATTAAATTCTTATTCTTCATAAACTTTCCTTTTCTTCTAATACACTAAGTATTATAGCATTCTCCAATCAAAAAAAGAAGTCCCAAAAACTTCTACTCTTTAAAGTCTATCTAGCAAAGTTTCCCTTCACTAGATTACCATATAAACCATAATTTTCTAAATAATTAGCTACTTCTCTACCACGTGCACTATATTCAATAACTATTCCTAAGACTTTTTGATATTCTTCTTCGCTTATACATAAATATCTTAAAGTATTAAGAACCGTGGCAAGTGGCACATTAGGTTGTACCAAAAGAACTAAACAATGTAATAACCGATATTTTAAATTTAAGAACGATGTATCCGTAGCTTTACTATCAATATATTTTTGTAATTCTTTTAATAAATAAGCACGCCAAGCATCTTTTTTATCTTCTTTAATCGCCCCGATGGATATTGTTACATTAAGATCATGGAAGATATCATCTTTATAAATTTTAATATTATTATCAAGTTCTCTTTTAGCTTCTACTTGCGATTTTGCTTCAGTAAAATTAATCACATTATTATTTCCCATATTTATTCCCCCTGTGTTAGAAATTTCTTTCAAACGGCTACTACTCTAGCACATTGTTTACTATATGTCAAGTAAAAGTTTTCTTAGAACAAACAAAAATGAGATATTTCTATCCCACTCTAGTTATTTATCATTGTTATGATCAGTTTCATAGCCAATACTCAAAAGATTAGTTAACTCTTCTTCTGTTAAAGCATCCAAAGTAGCCACATTCTTTCCTTCGATTAAATTATCACTAAGAATTTTCTTTTTCTCTTGAAGTTCAATAATCTTTTCTTCAACCGTACCTTTATTAATTAATTTTAAAACAGTAACTTTCTTAGTCTGCCCAATGCGATGAGCTCTATCTGTTGCTTGATTTTCCGCTTGAGGATTCCACCAAATATCCAGGTGAATAACAACATCTGCACTCGTTAAATTAAGCCCCGTTCCCCCAGATTTTAAAGTTATCAAGAAACAATTAGTCTTATCTTTATTAAAAGCATCAACCATTGCTACCCGATCACGCCCTTTAACTGAACCATCAATAACATAGTTAGAAATAGATTCTCTATCTAAGGCACCCTTAACTAAATAAACTGCACTCTTAAAAGAACTAAAGATTAATATTTTATGCTTATCTTTAATAAGTTCCTTAATAATATCTAGTAATCTTTTGATTTTAACCGATTCTTCTTGATAATTTTCATCTAAAAGACGAGGTGAAATACATAATTGTCTTAATCTCGTTAAAAGCGTAACTATCTTAAACCTAGCTTTACTAAATCCTTCAGAAGCAACAACATCATTAATCTCTCTTTTAGTCTCTTCAACTAAACTCTGATATAAAGCTTTTTCTTTCTCTGCCATATCTAAATATTCAATATGTTCAATTTTATCAGGTAATTCTTTAGATACTTCTTTCTTCTTTCTTCTTAAAATAAATGGTTTAATCTGATAATTTAGAGTATCTAATTTCTTTAAAGATTCATCATCAACATCTTTAATCCCATAAACATCTTTAAAACGCGTAATTGAATTTAAGTATCCTGGCATAATAAAATCAAAAATACTCCATAACTCCAAGACAGAATTTTCTAAAGGAGTCCCTGTTAAGGCTATCTTAGTTCTGGCCTTAATCTTTTTGATTTCTTTAGTCATACCAGCTTGATAATTCTTAATAGCTTGCGCTTCATCAATAATACAAACTTCAAAATTCTTATCTTCATAATAATCATTATCATTTCTTACTAATCCATAAGTCGTAATAAAGATATTATATTCATTAAACTTTTGCATAATATCTTGACGTTTCTTCTTATTATCAGCCATCACAATATATTTAAGTTCCGGAGCAAATTTGGAAAACTCTTTCTCCCAGTTATAAACTAAAGAAGTTGGTGAGACAATTAAAATTTTAGCATTCGGTTTTAAATCAATTACTTTTCTTAAGAAGATAATAGCTTGTAAGGTTTTCCCTAATCCCATTTCATCAGCTAAAATACCTCCTAAATCGCACTTATAAATAGTATATAACCACTTAACCCCATCTTTTTGATAATCTCTTAACAATTTATCTTCTTCCTGACTAAACTTTACTTTAGCATTCTTATAAGTTTTAAAATTCTTAATAAATTCATCAAAACTAGCATTAGTACTTATCTCTTGATATCTATTATTCTTTAAACTATCAATAAAGAAAGCCCTATATTTAGGAATACTTATTCTCTTTTTTTTTAAATCATCCCCAAGCCCTAAATCCTCCGTTAAAGCTGAAAAATCTTCAAGTTCTTTACTCTGTAAAAGAGAAATAACATCCCCACTTTTTAAACGATAATACTTCTTCTTACTCTTAATAGCTAAAAGCATTGAATTAACTTCATCTTCATTAACCTTATCAATCTGAAAATCATACGCTAAAATATTATCTTTGCCAATAGAAAAATTAGACTTAACTTTAACATCTTTATAAATATTTAATTTCTTTATTTTCTCCGTCGTAAAAATCGTATAATTATTAGCAAAATACTCTAAACCATTATCTAAAAAATTATAAGCACTATCCATATCTCCAATTTCAAAACAATTCTTAGATAAAACAAAACCATACGCCGTTAAATCCGAAATAGCCTTATTTTCAAAATCAACATCTCTTATGATATCATCTACTTTATCAAAATAATCAAACTCACTATTCCCATACTTTAACTTAACATTAGCTCTTACCCTATCTTCGGCTAAATCAAAATAGATACTAATCTTCTTTTCCTTAGATACCTTAATCTCTTGAATATTATCATCAACCACAATATTATTAATAGTCTTACGAAGTAACCCCTTCTTAAATAACTCTAAATTTTCTTTAGCAAAAACAATACTATTAACTCCATTATCATAAAGTTCACAAAGAATCTTACTATCTTCAATATCTAAAAGATATAACTTATTATCATAGACTACAAATCTCGCATCATTATCAACCACTAAATACTGCTCATAATTATCAATAAAGAACTTATATTTATCATCTTCATAATCTAATCGGTAATCCGTTGGCATTCCCTTAACAATACTCTTAATAGTGTTTCCAGCTAAAGTAAAAGTTTTATTTTCTAAAAGTCTTAATAACTCATTAAATTCACGGGTATTTAGTTTTAATGGCTCATCTCTAACTTCATAATTACCAACGCTAAATCTTGAATAGTTAAATAGAAACTCTACTATCTTTGTATCATCTTCATTAAAATAATACTTAGCTCTACTATAAGTTAACTTTTTCCCTAGTTCTAGCTCATCATCACCAAGATAACATCTTCTAAAAGCATTAAACTTATCTCTAGTTTTAATCGTATATTTAATTCCTACCCCAATTTTTAATTTCACAATATAATTACCATCTTCATAGATAATATCAATATCAAGTCCTAACTCTTCTTTGGAAGTAGCAAGCGGTTCTTTAGTTACAAAACACTCAAGGATATTCTTCGATTTCTGAAAAGATATCTCTTCTTTAGTAAAAAAATCATTTTTTTGCTTTAACACACAAGCTAAAATATGACTGCATATCTTATCCTGAGCAAAATCAGTACAATTACAACTTTTAGAAATAATTTTTCCATCCTTATCGATGATAAAAGACACCCTGAAATTTCCGCTATAAAAAATATCAACACTAAAATCAACTTGTTTAAGACCATTACTATCGACTTCAATTCCCGTTCTTTTAATATACCACTCCGGAATTGACATGGCTCGGTAATATAAATAATCCCCATACTTTTTTCTTATTTCTTCTGCCCCAATCATATAATTCCTCTTACACTACCTGGAAAATAAAGAATTTTAAGTATTTAGTCTCATCAACTCCCATAAGTTCTGGATGATCAAAAGCCGCATAAGCTTTCTTAACTACTCTTAGGTTAACTCCAGCTTTTAAAGAAGCAGCAAAGATAGCAGCTGTAAAATCCTCTTCGCTAGCATAATGCGAACAAGATGCTGTTACTAAATATCCTCCCCTAGGTAAACATTTCATTGCTAAGTAGTTTATCTCTTGATAACCCCTTAAAGCATTTTTAATGGTACTCTTAGATTTAGTAAAGGCTGGTGGATCTAAGATAATTAAATCATATTCTTTATTTTTCTTAAGTGCTAAATTTTTTAAATAATCAAAAAGATCAGCACAACAAGTCTCAATCTCTAAGTTATTTAAAGCAAAATTCTTCTTCGCATCTTCTATAGCTTTTTGAGAAATATCTAACGCTACTACTTTTTTAGCTCCACCTAAAGCCGCATTCATTGCAAAAGAACCCGTATGCGTACAGCAATCTAAAACCGTCATATCTTTTGCTAAGTTTCTTACTAATAAACGGTTATATTTTTGGTCTAAAAAGAACCCCGTCTTCTGTCCTTCTTTAAAATCTACTATATATTTAAGACCATTTTCAACTATCGTTGTTGTTGTCTCTTGACTTAAAACCGGTACCCCTTCATACCAACCAACATACTCTTCTAATCCTTCTTTTTCTCTTAGATTAACATCACATCTTAAATAGATTCCCCTTACAGGAAAATACTCACTTACTACTTCATATAAAGCCTTTAGAATCATATCTTTTCTTACATCTATTCCTAAAGATAATATCTGAACCACTAAACAATCATTAAACTTATCTACCGTTAATCCTGGTAAAAAATCAGCTTCCCCATATACAATTCTAAAAGCATTTAAATCATTAGGCATTACTTTCATTCGGTAACTAAGAGCATACTTAATTCTTCTCTTAAAGAAATCATAATCAAATGTATCATTAGCATTCCTACTAATCAAACGTAAAGTAATCTTTGAATTATCATTATAAAAAGCACTTCCCAAAAACTTATCTTTACTATTTCTAACGACTACAATATCTCCATTTTTAATGCCATCATCCTTCTTCGTAATATCACTTTGAAATATCCACGGATGATTATGTAGAACTCTCTCTTCTGCCTTTTTATTTATATAAACATTTAACTTTTCCATCAAACCACTCTTTTCTAAAGATTTAAAATTCGCATAAATTTATCCTAACACATGATATTTTCTTTAGCAACCCCTAAAGGGTAAGAAAAAGAAGCATTTAAGCTTCTAATTTCTTAAAGATATAACACATATCATCACTATAAATAAGTTCATAATCTCTATTAGCTTCTAAATAATAATGTAGAGTATGATTAACAGTCGTAATTAAATAATCAAAATTATACTTATCTAAAATCTCTTTAGGATCTTCATATAAATCTTGAAGATTAACCGTATCTGGTAATAAATCTTTACTAAAGACATCTCCTAGTCCATAGCTAAATACCTTCACCTTATCTAAGGCATTTAAACTATCTAACTTATATAATAAATACCCTCCTTGTGAATAATCATTATATAATCTCTTCGGCTCTAAAGAAACTAACTTTTCCACGGCCTTATCACTATAAAACCCATCATTATCTATAAGACCAGTATTTCTTAAACTCTTTCCTTGTTTATACCCTACAAAGATGGTTCCTACTACTAAAATACAACAAGATAAGTAGTAAATAGGTTTCTCTATTCTTTTAAAATGTTTCTTTAATGATGCATAAATATCATCTGTCACAAAGAAATACTTACCAATATTCCAACAAGAATAAATCCCATACATTCCAATAAATCTCTGACTCTTTAAAGCCATAAATAGAAACATTAATTGAAACCCTATCTCATGTAACTTGATATCCTTCTTCCCTAAAATCATATTAAATAAAGGGAATGCTATTATAATAAAGATATAAAGTCCTAAGAAGTTATGGAAACTAGGACTATTCCATTCTAAGATATAACTAGTCATCGAATCATCTAACATATTAGTAAAAGGATACAATAACATCTTTGAACCAAAAGGATTTAAGCAAGAGGCTATAATCGTTAAAACTAAAACAATTCCTAAAGTCTTAATCTGTTTCTTATCTAACTTAAAAGTATTCCATCTATTAGGTTTAAACTTAAATACCTTAACAAAGATATCACACATAAAAACACCAATAATAAATAAATAAATTAAACTACTCGAACCCCCATGGAAATTAATCCATAAAATTTGTAAGATAGGCAACGTATAAATTAACTTCTTAGCCCAAGTCTCATCATCTAAATAACTAAATAAAACATAAACCAGATAAGCTAAAAAGACTAAACTAACAATATAAGGACGAGGCCCCGTCACTTTAAAAAACACCGTCATCAAAAGAAAATAACATAATTTAAAATCCAAAAGTTTTTTAAATTTAAGTCTCAACATCTTAGCCATTAAAATGTAAAGAAGAAGAAAAATTCCTAACATAATAAGAAGACAGCCCAAGTGACCAGCTTTATACATAATAAGTTCATTTAACCATTCATGAGCAACCCAAGCTTTACCACTTACCCACGAAAAAAGTTCTGTATTAGGAATCGCATGATTATTATTTATCCATTTACCAACCACAATGTGCCAAAAATAATCATTATCAGTTATAGGCTCTAAAGCCATAAATAACCCTAGTAAAATACAAACAATAATCCCCATAACTATTTATCCTCTCTAGTCTTTTCCGTTTCTTTAACAATATAAATAGGACGCTTTTTAGTCTCTAAATAAGTTTTAGCTAAATACTCCCCAATAATGCCCGTACAAAAAAGATTAATACCCCCAACAAAGAAGATAATACAAGCTAAGCTTGGCCAACCAGCAACCGGATCCGACCAAATAATAGTCCTGATGATGATAATGATTATCATCACAAAAGCAATTAGACAAAAGATTAAGCCAATAAAAGCCGCAAATAATAGAGGTTCAGTCGAAAAGCCAACGATACCATCTACTGCGTAAGAAAATAATTTCCAAAAATTCCACTTTGTAGTCCCAGCACTTCTCTCTTGATTTTCAAATTCAATCCATTTAGTATCAAAACCGACAAAAGAGAACAACCCCTTAGAATAACGATTATATTCTTTTAAAGACAAAATAGCATCAACCATTTGTCTAGTCATTAAACGATAATCACGAGCTCCCGCTACCATTTCAGTTTTTGAGATATGCCCAATAATATCATAAAACCATTTCGTAAATAATTTTCTTAAAGGCGAGTAACCATTTCTTGAGGTCGATTTCGTAGCTACACAATCATAACCTTCTTCTGTAATTCCTTTGTACATCGCTTCTAAAAGCTCTGGCGGATCTTGTAAATCTACATCCATCGTTGTTACAAAATCACCCTTGGCAGCCTCTAATCCCGCATACATTCCTGCTTCTTTACCAAAATTTCTCGAAAAAGATACATAACGAACTCTCTTATCTTTCTTAGCTAAATCACGCATTATCGCTAAACTTTTATCTTTTGACCCATCATTTACAAAGATGATTTCAAAAAGAACATAATCCATCTTTGCCATCTGCTTAGCCATTGCCTCATAATATAAAGGAATAGCCTCCTCTTCATTATAACAAGGCACCACTATTGAAATTAATTTCTTTTCCATAACTTCTCTCTTTCTTCTAGTATCTAGAATTTACTTTGCACAATATTAACGATATCAATAATCAAAAACATAATAATTATTATAGAGAAAATAATTAACCAAGAAGTCGAAGTAATATTATTAACTGCTAAAGTTACATCCATAATACATAAGCAAATACAAATCAAAATAGCCCCAACAATTCCTACTATATCGCCCACTTTATGAAGTTTTCTTCTTCTAGCTTTATTTTCTAAGTAGCTTCTATACATTAACTTATTATTTTTACTAAACATTAACTCTTCAACTGTTGTATCTAAATTAAGAGCTATTAAACTAATTAACTCTAAGGAAAAATCTTTATTTCCGCGTAAATAAGCCTTAAATTCTTTCGGTTTCATACATAACTTCTCAGCAAATTTATCAATATCCAATCCTAAAAAGTGAATTCTACTCTCTACTGCCAAACCAATTTTCTTATTATTCATAATTACCTTTTATTCCTTCTTTTTATATATTCTTATGTTCATAATTCCAAGCACTTCGAACCATATCTTCTAAAGTCTTTTCACAAGTAAACCCTAACTCCTCACGAGCCTTAGTAGGATCACTATAACACGTGGCAATATCTCCTGGTCTACGAGATACAATCTTATAAGGAACATCAACCTTATTTACTCTTTTAAAAGTTTCAACCATCTCTAAAACACTTACGCCTTTACCCATTCCAAGATTATAGATAAACAAACCACTACGTTCTTTTTCTAATTTCTTTAGAGCTAAAACATGACCACGAGCTAAATCCATAACATGAATATAATCACGAACCCCCGTCCCATCTAAAGTATCATAATCATCGCCATAAATACTTAAAGTTTCTAACTTTTTACTAGCTACCCGACAAATATAAGGCATTAGATTAGCCGGAATTCCGTTAGGATTTTCTCCTAATAACCCCGAATCATGAGCCCCAATAGGATTAAAATATCTTAAAATACAGAAATCATTAGTCTTATCTGCCTTATAAGTATCTTTAAGAATTTGTTCCACAAACAACTTACTAGTTCCATAAGGATTAGTAGTCCCTCCCGTCTTACAATCTTCCGTAATAGGAACAATCTCCGGATCTCCGTATACAGTTGCTGATGAAGAAAACACAAGGTTCTTAACATCATACTCTTTCATAGCTTTAAGTAAATTTAATACTGAAGAAACATTGTTCATATAATACTCAATAGGTTTACTAACTGACTCCCCAACAGCCTTGTAAGCCGCAAAATCAATGACACTTGTAATCTTATTTTCACTAAAAATACGACGTAAAATTTCAATATTTTGCATATCCCCTTCGTAGAATGTTATCTCTTCATTTGTAATCATAAAGATTCTATCTAAAACATCCTTTTTACTATTAGAAAAATTATCTAAACCCACTACCTCATAACCAGCTTTAATTAATTCAACACAAGTATGACTTCCAATATATCCACAACATCCTGTTACTAAAACTTTCATTAATTTTCCTTCTTTCTAAAAACAAATACCTTACTTAATACATAATTACCAACAATTACTAAGATTTGACTAATAAGCTTCATAATCTTATCATTGCCATGCAAAATAGTAACTCCAAGTCCCATAATAGCCATATCTAATAGTAAAGTAGTAACCCTAGCTCCAACAAATGAAGTAAATTCTTTTATCTTGTTAGTGTTTTTAGATTCAAAAACATATTTTCTATTAGTAAAATAAGCAAATAAGACTCCCGCAATCCAAGAAATAACATTAGCAACTTGAAGCATTAAAGCATCATCTGGATTAATTATTGTAAAGGTAAGTCCATAATAAACAATCAAACTTATCACCGTCGTTAAGACTCCAAAAATCAAATAATTAATGATTTCTTTATACTTTTCATATACACTTTTTATCATAACAAACCTCGATATCAATATATCACAGTTTCTTAATATTTACTAGGAAATTCCGTATATTTCTTGTAATTTTTTCGTGTTTAATTTATAATCTATATCCATAAGATATACTAGTCAAATAGATTATTTTCATTATTTATATATAGTCTTTTTAGAACTATCATTTCTTAATTTCATAATCAAAAAAAGTATGTAAACTTTTCTAAATTTACACACCACTTACAAAAAATATAATCTTTAATCATTTACACTCACCAAAGTTATTCTCGCATAGCCATTACCTTTTTTAGCACAGTTGCTAGTCGGAGTTTCTTCGCTACAAGTAGTTGATATAGTTTTCGTACTTTCTTCACTTGATTCTTCACAGTTATAACAGTACATAACTTTATCTTTTAAAAGAGGATTGCCTATATAGCCAGAACCGCCGCCACCACTTTCCGAAGAACTGCCAACATTGTATGTTCCACCACCACCATAAAAGCCTGAACCGCCTCCGGTTCCTAATCCCAAATCAACATTGCTACAATTACCACCTTGACCAAAACTACCAGAATAAATTGCGTTACTGTTATTTCCTAATCCGCCGGAATTTTGTGTTCCCCCGGTTGCCGGGATATCCGAATCATTTTTTTCTATTTTAGCATTTCCATTGTTTCCCATGTATCCACCAGCATGACCACCATTTATTTTATAGAAAATATAATCATTATAATAATAGGCACCGCCACCTGCTCCCGAAGTAATTAAAATATTTTCTAATTTATTTTCTAATTTACTAAGTAAACCGGAAGATGTAGATATATGTGTAGCACCGCCTCCACCTAGATATTTATTAATCTTAGATTCAACAATTTGGCTAGAACCATTGCCACCACCATTGTAACCACCTTTGTTACAATTTGTAGTGCCACCAACATTAATATATATACTATTTTCTTTATTTAAGATTATATCACCACTTGAATAACCGCCGTAACCGCCATATACGTCATTATAACTACCGCCCTGTGCTCCCCATGTTTCTAATTTATAGGTTCCTGATACTGGTGCAATAAAGTTTTGTTCTCCACCAGTATAATCAAAATCAAATACAGTTTGACCAGAATAGAAATATAAATTACATTTAGTCTTTTGATTTAAATTATTAATAAGTAAACTCCAAGAATCATTA
>ENA-OROK01000116-OROK01000116.1-human-gut-metagenome-genome-assembly--contig:-NODE-116-length-94685-cov-6.380249_pt1 | contig 94685 bp, 102 predicted proteins | sample MGYA00242127_ERZ509046 | MGnify/ENA primary metagenome ERZ509046 (study PRJEB26280, sample SAMEA2338728) | human gut metagenome | biome: human gut; feature: human-associated habitat; material: faeces... | reverse complement strand
TTAAGGTAGAAGCAATATATTAAGGTATTGCAAAAGTAATATATTAAGGTAGAAGGTAGAAGGTAGAAGGTAGAAGCAATATTATGGTGATAGAGATAATCAAGACTATTATTATCCTCTTCAAGACAATGATTATATTGTATAAAGAATGGCAAGGTAGAAGCAATATTATTATCTCATAACTATTATCTCAAAGCTCTATTACAGCAATATATTATCAGCATGGCTCATTACTCCTCCTTTGCTCTTGACACACTGAGGTTAGTTATCAGTTATATCATATCATATATGTGATATTAGTATAGCTTATTACTCCTCCTGTGCCTTTGCAACTCCACAATAGTTGCATTTTAGCATTTAGCATTTATCATTTAACAGGTGTGCCAGATACCAAAATAAATCCAAAGGGCATTGGTAAGTTTGTATGAACATTTTCTCAACTCTCAAAACTTATGCAGGAAAATGGAGTATTAAATCTTCACGAGCATTTACTCAGGAAGAAATTCAGGCAGTAGAGTCTGCAATAGTAGTACCATCACAATATGGCAACTCAGTTTGCTTTATGATGGTAGGAGGAGGACAGACTTATATTCCTCTTGCTAATGATGCTACTGTAGGAGTTGGAGAATCTATTGATTTGACCAAGGCTAAACTTCTCACATTGGAGAAGGGAGGTGAGTCAGATATTAATAGAATTTCTATCTGATAGCTGAAGGAGAATATAGGGTGGGATAATGTAAAAATCTCCTACCTTATACCTTCTTTTTACCTTGTGTTATAAGCAACAACATATATAATTTTATAGCTGTATTTACTGAATACTATATTAGCAATACATATAATTTGTACTTTAGTAATACTGGCAGCAGTAATAATTTATGAATGTAAAAACTAGAAATATACCTAAAAAACAATCAAATATGACTACAGATAAACAGAAAGCTGCTGTTCACTTTTGTGAAAAGTGGCTTAATGTCACATACAATGGTGATATTAACAATTTCCAACAAGTAAGTAATTTTCTCTCAGAATATTTAGAGGAAGCCAAACTAACTTATGAGGAAATTGCATGTGAGTATGAATCTTATTTATGGGACTTAATGGACTAAGTTATGGCAAGATATAGAGTAAATCCTAATGCAATATGTAGTTCAAAGAATTACAAGCAATCAAAGAAATTACACATGAATATGTTAAAGAGAAATCATGAAGTATTCATGGAAATGGTAATAAAGGGAGAAATAGTTATCAAGAGACAGGCATATATTAAGGTATTTGGTAACTTGATAGCTATTACTCCAAGTGAAGTAGCAAGATTTGAAAAGGAGATGACTATAATATGGAAGTAATACTATTCATTAATGAATATATAAAGCACATCTCTGTGCATAATAATACCTTAGCTCATAGCAACATTATGAATAATCAAGGCAGTGAATCTATGAGTAAGTCTGACATAGACTATGAGAATAAGGTAGAGTTTAGTACAGAAGATGTGCTTGAATTATTTTCAACTTAACAAGCAATTAAACAAAAATGAACAAATTTAAGTTTATAATCAAAGGCATATTGTTATGGACAACAGGCTTTGTGACTATACTCTTTGTAGCAGGAGTAGATAGCATCTATGACAATGGATATTTCTTTCAGACTCTTATAGCTGTTATAGTGATGATATTCTGTTGCTATAAGCTAATCTCAGAGGAAGAGTTTGAAGTATTGTCTTTATACAGATGGTTTAACAAAATAACAGGAAAAGTAATTTGATTATTTTTAGGTAAGTAAGATTTTTAGTTCGGGTGACATATTGTCACTACAGGTCATATGTTCGTGAGAATATATGACCTTTTCTTTATGTCTCCATAGTTCAAGGGAAAGAACAAATGCCTTCTAAGCATTCAATGTGAGTTCGAGTCTCACTGGAGATACAATGGTGGATTTAGCTCACTATTTCTACTAAGCAGTTGAACCTGAAGAAAAGCAAAATGTGATGCTTATAGGAAAGCTATAACCACTTGTGATGCAATGACCAAATGTGGGGATATAAAGAAGGGTTACGTGACTTTGAATACAAGAGTTTCAACATGAAAAGCTGTATGACTTTGTTAGGACATTCTTTCAATATGAAATGAATCCATTATATTTATACTAGATTAGTATATAAAACACTATATCATGTTACAGAACAAAATGAATAATTAAATTATCAAATGAGTACACTTAGAAAATGGACTGAGGATGAAGAGAAAGTAGTCATCAGTAAAATTGAGGAAAATCCTAATAACTTGCAAAAAGCATTTAGGGAAGCATCACTTGAAATTGATAGAACTCCTACTGATATTGGATGGAAATGGTATCAAGGAGGACTAAGAGAGAGGAGTGGTAAGCTCTTTATGACTTATGGGAGAAAAGGAACACTCAACAGCAACAGAAAGAATGTGTCAAGTAATACTTCTGACAATACTATAAGGACAAGAAAAAGTAAGTGGAGAAGAGTACTTGATATATTATTTGAATAAACAAAATAATAAGATGAGATATGCAATTGGTAGCATATCAGAGATATCTGAAGAAGATTAATAAACATGAGTGAAATCAAGTTAAGTCTGAGTATTGAGCTTCGAGGAAGCACAATGTTCAGCAAGGAGGAGTGCCTTAAAACAACTCACAAAGTGATTGAGAAGAAGACCAAAGCTGGTAAAATCTACAAGAAAACCATTAAGGTAAAAGTAGAGGATTGGGACAAGATGGAGAAGCACTCTATGAGAGTGACTAACAACAATGGTACCAACCCAGAGATTATCACTTTCCATACAAGAAAGTGTAAATCAGCTACACAGTCCCTGAACATAAGCAAGGAGGCTTATGAGTATATGATTGATAAGAATTCTTGTCCTTCATGGTCTAAGCCTGGCAAGTGGGCTGCAATGAGTAAAAAGGAAAGACTTGAAGCTCATTTGCAGAGAACAGTAGAACATCTTGGAGGTGTATCATATACCTATCAAGTGTTTGAGGACTAATCAAGTGTTTGAGGACTAACTGGATATGTTCTCATAATAAGGGCAGGGGTACTAATAATACCCTTGTCCTTCTTTTTTTTTACAACCTCTGAATAAGCAGGATAAAACTAAGAGACTATGGGATATGTTCCTAAATTTATACATCTTGACCATTTCATTAGTGTAGAATATCCATTTGGTGTCCATTGGAAGCATAGCTACATACAACAGAGTGCAGAAGCAATCTTCAATACATATAAAGAGGACATTGAGGAAGGTACAAGCATAACCTTTGTAGTAAGAGGTACATCAGGAGCTATGATTGCAGGTGCTATGCTTAATGAGTTACACAACATTAACCCAACTACTAAGACCTACATCCTGATTGTCAGGAAGGAAGAAGATACAAGTGCTCATTGTTCTTCATTAAGAGGAATTAATGAGGTTGGTACTACAAGGTTCATAGTTGTGGATGACTTTATATCATCAGGTGATACTATTAGGGCAATTATACATAATTTAGATGGGTACTTTGAGGTAATTCCTCATCCTACTAACAAGTATGATATGCTCTGTGTAAGTAACTTCATTGATGCAAAGGCATTAAAGAAAAACTCATGTGATAACTATATGAAATGGAAAGAAATTTGTTCAAGATTTGAGTATGTAATATGTTGTCCTAAACTAGAATAATATGATGGTATATAATGTATTACTCCTCATTGCTTTATGTGTTTGGGTTATTATAATGTACAATAGGTATCTTCCCAGAATTGATATAGTCATATCAAGGAATAAATACATTGTGCTATTATGGTATAACAAATGGTATTGGAGTGGGGAGTGTAAGAGAACTTACATAAAACTGTTTGAAGTATGATAGAGTTTACCCTTAATAGAAATAGGAATGGAAAGAAATCAAGAGGGACTAAGAAATATCCAAAAAAAAAGAGAATATTTATGAAAGCTGAAGTAGTAGCAAAGTTTGCTGTATGGTTTGTAATCTTCATTATCCTAATAACCTTAGGACTTGAAATGATTTCAGCACCTAATACCATTGAGAATGTGATAGGATTCTTTATGGTAGTGGCAACATTATATCTATCAGTCAGAACAAAGTGTTTAACAATAATTAAATTAGAAAGAAAACATGAAAAGTAAATTGATTTTGGGACTTTTGTCCTTGTTTATGGTGTTCTCAATGACATCATGTATGGAGAAGGTAGATGCAGGTTGTGAAGGCATCAAGGTGAATTTGTATGGCAGTGATAAGGGAGTGGATGATGCTTCTTTGGTAACTGGTATTGTATGGTACAATCCTTGGACCACTACAGTATATGAGTATCCTACTTATGTACAGACCATTGACTATGAGCCATTTACAATCAATGCAAAGGATGGTTCAGAGTTCACTGTAGACCCTACTGTATCATTGAAGATTATTGATGGTAAATCACCTGCTGTCTTTAAGAAGTACAGAAAAGAGTTGAATGAGGTAATCAGAGGTACTCTGTATAACTATGTAAAGGATGCCTTTAGAATCCAGCTCAATAAGTTTACTACTGATGACATTGTAAGTAAAAGGGATAGTATTGAAAATGCTATTGAAAGGTACTTAACTCAGGCACTTGCCAAAGAGAACTTTCAATTAGAACAACTCACTTCAGGTCTCAAATATCCTCAGACTATTGTAGAGTCTGTAAATGCCAAAAATAAGGCTGAAAGTACGGTCTGCTAAGTAGAAATATTTAGTAATTATTCCCTTAATTGCTGGGACATCCATAAATGATTTGTTTATTCATTTGTGTAATTCAAAGATTACTTATATCTTTGTACTATGAAAATGAAAAATAATAAAATTATGGAAAATCAGCAGCCAAGTATTAATTATAGAAGTATTAAGAAAAATGCACTAAAATATCCTGTAAATATAGGAGAAGTGTATGGAGTATATAAGGTTATTGAAGAAGTCAAGATACCTACAGAGAAATGTTTTATTACTAAATGGAAATGTGTTAATATTCATACTGGTAAGGAATTTCTCTATTCTGGTTCTTATCTTCATAAACTTAAAAGAAGAGTTGATGATAAATTTTCCAAAGAAAGACAATTAGGGCTTAGGAAATATTTATACAGAAGCTACCAACAAGGTGCTATAAATAGAAAGTATTCATTTGATTTAACATTTGATGAATTTAATTCTATAATAGCAGGAAACTGTGCTTATTGCGGAGAACCCCCAAGAGAAGTAGATAATAAGCTTCTTATTGAAAGAGGGGACTCACATCAACCAAGCATAAGATACAATGGTATAGATAGGATTAATCCTGAATTAGGATATTCTATTGATAATTGTGTACCTTGTTGCTCCAAGTGTAACTATATGAAAGGAACTCTACAAAAAGAGGAGTTCTTAACTCATATAGAGAAAGTATATAACTTCTTAATTAATAAAGGTTCAACGACTATTCCGAAAGGAAGTACATCACAAACTAATGGTGATGGAAATGGGGAACTCCTAACAGGTAATGCTGAGGATGAAGATATAGTCTCATCTTTGCAGTAATGTAAAGAAGTTCATAAGAGAACTGCATGAGAGTTGTGAACTCATGTGAAGATAAATGATACAGCAGGCTATGCAGGTGGAGAATGAGGTTAAAGTGGCAGAAGCTCAGGCTAAGAAACTTATTGTAGCTGCTGAGGCAGAGAAGAAAGCCAATGAGTTGAGGCAACAGGCTCTTACTCCTGCAATTCTTGAGAAGATGTGGATTGAGAAATGGGATGGGACTGTACCAACAGTAATCACTGGTGGGAATACTTCTACATTTTTGGATTTAAGTAAAATAAGAAAATAGTATTGAATAGTACTACTAAAATGTAGGAACATCACCATAGAGGATGGTAAATATAGGGTAAGAATTGGAGGTCATTCCTTTTGGTAGATATAATACCTTAGAGGAGGCTCAAGAGGTAGTAAGAAGGGAGAGAAAAAATATATTTCCTTTATCCTCTGAGTTAGACAACAAGATTACTATATAGTTACCTGTATATGGTCAAGTTCCTACAATCTTTAAGGATATTAGCAAATGATGTGGGTTATTGTTATATTAATAATCATCTTGACATTGAGTATCTTGAAAGATACTCATGTTGAGGTGTATTATAGGTGTTATGGTCCTGCTAAGTTACAGGAAGAATATGATGTTATAATTCCATTATGGATGGCACTTATTGTAGTTGTACTGGCTCTACTGCCTGTGGCTAACATCATCCTATTTGCTGTATTCATCATATATTATGCTATCCATGCGGGGTGGAATCCCAATGAGTGTGATGACTATACTCATGTATTCTCATTGAGAGGAGATAACATTGTCACAAGAGGACTACTAAAGGTTAAGAATCTATTATGTAAGAGGGTATGAAACAGAGAGTATTCAACATACTCATCTCCTTTGCAGTAGGAGTACTTGGAGCAATTCAAGTACATTCCTACTTGAAGGAAGATGAACCACCTGAAATAAAGGTGGTACACATAGTTAATGAGGAGCAATCAGACTTCTTCAGTAAATCACCCCAAGAAGGCTTGATGGAAGCATTGGAGTATTATGGGGTCAAACATCCTCAGATAGTCTATGCACAAGCTGTACTTGAAACTGGTCATTTTAAGTCAGACTTATGTCTGAATGGTAATAATCTGTTTGGCTTATACAATAGTAAGAAACACAGATACTATACATTTGACCATTGGAAAGACTGCATCATAGCTTACAAAGAGATGATACAGTATAAGTACAAAGATGGTGATAATTATCTAAACTTTCTTAAAGAAATTGGATATGCTGAAGATTCTGAGTATACTTGTAAACTTAAGGAATTAATTAAAAATCCACCGTAATATGGAAGAAGAATGGAAAGATATTGCTAACTTTGAAGGATTATATCAAGTTAGTAATTTAGGTAGGGTAAAAAGCTTACCCAAAGTAGGCTCTGGAGGGCATAATGGAATTATTTTATCTCAGGTATTTATTAGTATATCTATATGCTAACAGAAAGAAAGTTGCTTGTAAGGTGCATAGGTTGGTAGCTAAAGCTTTTATTCCCAATCCTAATAACTTTCCACAAGTGAATCATAAAGACGAAATTAAGGATAATAATTGCTTTGCTAATCTGGAGTGATGTAGTCCTTCCTATAATAACTCTTATGGGAAAGGAAACATTAATAGAGCCAATTCAAAAAGAGTTCCTATTCTACAGCTTGATATGGGTGATAATGTTATCAGGGAATGAAGTTCAGCAAGAGAAGTTGAATCTACTCTTGGATTTAATAATTCAAACATAACCAATTGTTGTAGAGGAAGGTATAAAAGTATGTATGGATATAAGTGGAAATATAAACAATGACAAGAGAAGAAGTGAATAGCTTGGCTTTGTCTAAGATAGACAAAGCTAAGTATCTTATCTTAGAGCTTATTACTGGGATGGGGAAGACCAAAGTAGCAATAGACCTTATTAATCATATATGTGATAGGGTATTCAGAAATGATGAAAGCCCTACAAGTATCCTGATACTTGTATCTAAGACTGTGCATAAGCAGACTTGGAAGGATGAGATTGAGAAATGGGGAGGTATCAAGTCTGACTATATTACCATTGAATGCTATGAGTCACTAAAGAACTATGAGAACTCATACTTTGATGTAGTAGTGGCAGATGAGATGCAGCATTTGTCAGAAGCAAGAATTGATGTATTGGAGACTATCCATATCAATGAGTCTTTCATTGGATTGTCTGCCACTATTAAGAGAGACATGAGGGATTATTTCATTTACAACCACAAGGCTGAGGTCATTAAGTGTGGTCTCAAGGAAGCTGTAGAAGATGAAGTACTACCTGAGCCTACAGTATATCTACTGCCTTTGACTTTGGACACTACTAATTATACCTATAAGGTTAAGAAGTTTGGTCGTGATATAATCACTACTCAGAAAGGTTGCTATGATAGTATCTCTTCACTTATAGAGTGGTACAAGAATAAGTACTTTAACTCAAGGAATGAGAGAATAAAGAATTTATGGCTTTCTACAGCTGGCAAAAGATTGAAATGGTGTGCTGAACAGAAGGAAGCCTTTGTACTATCTCTTCTTGACAAGTTCAGGAATTACAAGACTTTGACTTTCTGTAGTAGTATTGAGCAATCAGAGAGGTTAGGTAAATACAATATCACCTCAAAGAATAAGGCTTCAGTGAAGAACCTTGAAATGTTTAATCTTAACATGATTAAGCATATTACTGCCTGTAACATACTCAATGAAGGTGTGAACTTGACTAATTGTAGGATAGGTATATTCTGCAACTTGAATAGTTCGGAGATTGTAGTAAAGCAAAGAGTTGGTAGAATACTTAGACACAAATCTCCTATTATCATTATACCTTATTTCAAGGATACAAGGGAAGAAGAACTTGTGCAGAAGATGATAGAGGAGTATTCAGAAGAGTCTATAATTGCTATTAATAATATAAATGAAATAACATTATGAAAACTAGAGTTAGAACAACATCCAAATTTATTGTAGAGCCAGAAAACAAAGTGGTTGTATGTAACATGTCAGTTGATATGCAACTTTTTGATTCTAAGTTATGGAATCATATAGACCCTGCTTGGTGGGCAACCAAAGCTCCTATGGTAAATGACTTTGGAAGGTTCATAGTGACAGCTAAGGCAAGATGCAACTCTGATGATACCTTTGATGAGGCTACTGGCAAGAAAATTGCTGAATCAAGAGCTAAATCCAAGGCATTCAAGACTGCTAAGAATGTGTGGGACTGCATTGCAAAAGGCTTTGTAGAAAATGCTAAAATGGCAGAGGTAATGACTAAAAACTGTGCAGCAGTAGAGGAAATTGAAGTTAATCATGTGAAAAAGCTATCAGAATGAATTATGTAATCAATGAAGATATTTGTAAGAAGAAAGGCATGGATTTACCTTCTCTTCTTGCAGTATTGCTTGTTAAGACTGGAGTAAACATTACTGAGCTGTTTAATGACTTGGTTAATAAAGAGGTACTGGTAAAAGATATGTTCTCTGAAGGTTTCCTAGTTACTCAAAGGTGGGATAGTACATGCTCTGATATATTACTTAGTGCTGATACTTCTGTACCATCAGATGAGCGACTATTACCTCTAGTAGATACTCTTATGTCTATCTTCCCATCAGGCAAGAAAGAAGGTACATCTTTGTATTGGAAAGGCAATAGAAAAGACAATAAAGAGAGGCTTCAAAAGTTCTTCAAGTTATATGGTAATAAGTACTCTGATGAGCAGATTATACATGCAGCCAAGAAATATGTGGAATCCTTCAATGGACAGTACACTTATATGAGAGCACTTAAATACTTTATATGGAAGGATGAAAAGAAAATGGGAAGTGATGGTGGAAAGTACATTGAAGAGGTATCAGACCTTGCTTCTTACATAGAGAATGCTGGTCAGGAAGATGATTTGAAGAGAGATTGGACTTCTACAATTAACTGATTATGAGTAGATTTAAGCAAGTAATGGGAAATCTGAGGTTAAGGAGGGAGAGAGTTCTTAATGGACTTTATAATTGTATTCCTTTCCCTTTTCCAAGATTTAGAGCATGGGTTCCAGGCATTGAAACTGCTAAGTTCATAGTGGTGACTGCCAATCAAAAGGTAGGTAAATCAAAGTTCTGTGATTACCTATTTGTATATGAACCATTGTTCTTTATATTGGAGCATCCTGAGATGAGAGTTAAGGTTCTTTACTTTACTTTGGAGATGAGTCCAGAGGAAAAGTACAATGAGTTCTTGTGTCATCTATTGTTTAGATTGGATGGGATAGAGGTATCTCCTACTGAACTGAAAAGTACAGACAGAGACCATCCTATTGATGAGAAGATTCTTGAATTACTTGAATCTGATAAGTATCAGAGATATATCAAGGCATTCGAGGATATGGTTGAGTATATTGATGACCAAAGGAATCCCACAGGAATCAATAAGTACTGTAGGGATTATGCCTTAACTCATGGACATCTTAACTTCAAGAAAGGTAAGAGGAAAGACCCTATCACAGATGAAATCATAGATGCAGATGTGGTAGACAATGACAATCCTTATACCCCAGATGACCCAGAGGAGAGGAGGATAATCATCATAGATAATGCCTCGAATCTATCTCTTGAAAGTGGATTAAAGAAGATGGAAACTATTGATAAGATGAGCAAGTATGGTATTACTCTCAGAAATCAATTGAAATTCATCTTTGTATTGATTCAGCATCAAGCACAGGCTCAAGAGGGTATTGAGAACCAAAAGCTGAATAAGCTTAAACCATCTTCTGATGGTCTTGCAGATTGTAAGACTACTACCAGAGATGCCAATATGGTTATAGGTCTCTATAGTCCATTCAAGTATGGACTAAGAGAGTATGAAGGATATGATATAACCAAGTTCAGGAACCATATAAGGTTCATGGAGGTGATTGAAGATAGAGACTATGGAGCAAATGGTCAAATCTGTCCTTTATTCTTTGATGGTGCGGTGAGTACATTTTATGAACTCCCAAGACCTGATGATAGAGAAGCATTACAGAGAGTATATAACTATATGGAATCAAGGAAAAGCAAAACTGCTAAGACTTTCTTTAGTTATGGAATAAATAAAATGAATAGAAAGTTGCACAGGTGGAAAATATTTCATAAGTTTGCAACCCTTTTCAAGTAAAAGTAACATTATAAAACAAAAACAATGGCAAATGCAGTAATCCTTTTAGGAAAAAGTGGAACAGGAAAAAGTTCTAGTATTAAGGGGTTAGACCCTAAAGAAACTGTAATATTAAATGTTTTAGGTAAAAAATTACCTTTTAAAGGTAGTAGTAGTCTATATAATAAAGAAAATAAGAATCTATTCAGGATAGATGATTATACACAGGCTATTAATATGCTTCAAGGTATAGATAAGAATGCTTCCTATGTTCATAATATCATTATAGATGATGCTATCTATATTATGAGGAAGGAATATTTCAAGAGGGCCAAAGAGACTGGATATGGTAAATATACAGAGTTGGCTATGCACTTTCAACAGATTATTTCTACTATAGAATCTATGAGAGAGGATATTAATGTGTTCTTAATTCTTCATAGTGAGGATGTCCAGAGTGATAAGACTACTGTAGGATATAAGGTTAGTACAATTGGCCAACTGATTGATAATCAATATAATCCTGTAGAGGTTGTACCTATGGTGCTGTATTCATCTATTAAATATGATGATAAAGGCGCAGCTACTTATGGCTTTTATACTCACAGATTCATGGATGGTATGGTAGAAATTCCTGCTAAGTCTCCTGCTGATATGTTTATGGAGGACTTTATTCCTAATGATTTAGGAGTAGTAGTGAAAGCTATGAAGGAATATTATGGATAGGGAAAAGACAATAGAGCTTAGTAATGAGTATTACATTGCCAAGTATAACATATTTAAATTAAGTAGTAATAACAGAATTATTTTATTATATTAAGAGAAATAATTATGAATAAGACATTAACAGTAAGACAGTTTGCAGGTGTAAAAAGAATTGCACAGAATGTTAATCCTTTGGTAGTGAAGAAGAATAAGATTGCTGCCAAGATTGATGAACTCAATGCAGAGTATAATGCCCTGACTGAGGAGATTGAGGGACATGAGATGGGTGTCAAGGCTTTGACAGGTGGTCTCACAAGTGAAGACTTGGTTGTCAAGAAGGTAGAAGATACTGGTAAGGTTGATAAGGATGGTAAGCCTGTAAAGGTTACTAAGTATGAACCTAAGGCTGGTGTAGTAGTGTTCAATGAGGAGGCTAATGTATATGAAATTCATGTAGAGGAGCCTGCTATTGACAATGTTGCTCCTGAGACAGTAGATGATGCCGAGAAGGCACCTGAAGTAGAGGTCAAGGCAGAGGGAGATTCTCCCTTTCCTGACAATCTCCCTTACTAAGTTCATTAAGAACAAGCAATAAAATAACAAGAAGTAAAATTAAATAAATTGAATAGAAATGAATAAAAATATTAATTTTAGTTTTATGGCTTTTGGTAAAGCAGTAGAGAGTAAAGAAGGTGGAAGTATTAAGAGGTATATTGGTGCTTCTCCTGTATATGTTTTAGCAGTTAATCCCACAAAAGAAGAAAGAAATAAACTGTTGAATGCAGAAATAGACTCTGAGCCTGAATATCTGAGAGAAAGAGAGGTAGATGGTAAGAATGTACCTCAAGTTATGGTTACTTTCTATGTCAAACCAGATGTAGAGGGAGATATAATTATTCCTATGACTTTCTTTGTAGATAAATCCTATAGGTATAATAGAGACAAAACTAAGGTACAAGTAATTGATAAATATGGTTATAGTGCTTGGGCTACCCCAGAGGACCTGAAAAATAAAGCGACTCTTAAAAGTAGCACTGGTAAAGCCCTTAGAATTACTACTGAATACAGGCCTGCCTATAATGGAGAAATACAACTTATTGAATTTATTAAGAGCTATCTTAATTTTGATGAAGCACTTTCCTATGTTAATGGTGAATGGGTTAAGAACCCCAAAGTAGCTAACATGGAGGAGTGTGAATGTTCCCTTGATATGGATAAGCTGTTTAAGGGAGATTTCTCTGAACTTAATGAAGTTCCTAAGCTTATGCCTAAGAATAAAGTCAAGGTGATGTTTGGAGTAAGAACTACTGAGGATGGAAAACAATATCAGGCAGTATATACTAACAAAGTACTTAGAAATGGAGCAAGAGATTACAGTGAAATAGATAAGGACTTACAAGAAAGAAAGAATGCTGGAGCATTCTCTAATGTGGAGTATGATATTAAACCCTTTAGAGAATATACTGTAGAAGCTACTGACTTCAACAACTCAGGCTCAAGTGACATGCCTTTCCCTAAGGCAGAAGAGTCTTCTCCTTGGGATTTTGGTAAATAATAACTTTTAAACTAAACAGTTGTGGCTATTGGCAAGAGTAATCCTTCTGTGACTTTAGATGATATTCTAAGTAAAACTACAGAAGCAGATATTTTAGCTTATTATCTTGGAGTTACAGAAATTCCCTGTGTAATTCATTCTCCTTTAAGAATAGATAATAAGGCTTCCTTTGGACTTTATTCCAGAGATGGGCATAGAGTCTACTATGTAGACTTTGCAACTAAGGACAGAGGAAATACTTTTGATATTCTTTGCAAGTTGTGGGGATGCAATTATATAGAAGCTCTTGCCAAGATAGCTCATGATATTTCTAAGTTCAGTACAAAAGACCTAGGTATAAATACTTCAAAGCAACACTTAACTCCTAAGATTTTCAAGCTCAATAATACAGAGCTGCAATGTAAAGTCAGAGATTGGGCACCTTATGATATTGAGTATTGGGCATCCTATGGAATAAGTCTTGACTGGCTGAAGTATGCAGAAGTTTATCCAATATCACATAAGATTGTCATCAAAGATGGTAATAAGTATGTATTTGGAGCTGACAGATATGCCTATGCTTATGTAGAACATAAGGAAGGTAAGGTTACTCTCAAAATCTATCAGCCATTTAACAAAGGTGGTTATAAATGGAGTAATAAACATGACACTTCTGTGATAAGTCTATGGACTAAAGTACCTGAATATGGAGAGCAAATTTGCATTTGCTCCTCATTGAAAGATGCTTTATGTCTATGGGCTAACACAGGAATACCCTCTCTTGCAATACAGGGTGAGGGATATAGGATGAGTGATACTGCAATTAGTGAACTGAAAAGAAGATATAAACAAGTCTTCATTTGCTTGGATAATGATGAGCCAGGATTGAAAGATGCTCAGAAGTTAGCTGAGGAAACAGGATTTACTAATGTAGTATTGCCACCCTTTAATGAAGGGAAAGATATTTCAGACTTGTATAAGGCTAAGGGCAAAGATGAGTTCCTTAGAATAATCAAGCCTTTATTCAACTCTTCAAGACAAGAGGACAATGATTGGGATGATTTGCCCTTTTGCATAGATTAAAGTTTCAATAAGTTCAATTTATAAAAAAAAAAGTGAAAACATGGAAGCAAGAAAAATTACAGTCGTACAGACTAAGAATCAGAAGAAGAGTGTTATTATGTCAGCAGCCACGACCCTTGCTGAGTTGAAAAGTGACCTGAGGGCCAATGGTATTGACTATAATGGTATGACCTTCTTTGAAGGTACATCAAAGGTTGAATTGAAGAATGATGCTTCAGTTCTGCCACATGATGTTCCTTATAAGGGAACTGTCACCAATGAGTTGGTTTTCATGCTTACTAACACCAACAAGAAAATTAGGTCTGGCGCAATGAGTAGAATGGAGGTATATGCTGAAATCAAGAGAAGGGGTCTTCAAGATGCTTGCCTTAAGAAGTTTGGCAAAAACTTCACTATGTGTAAGACTGCTGACCTTATTGCATTGGTACAGAGCAATGGTGCTTCAAAACCTACTCCTGTAGCACCTGCAAGTAATGGTGGTGAGTGTGTTGATACTGTAGCAAGAGCTGCTATCAGCAAGTTGGTGGAAATTCTTGAGGACAATGGCACAATTGAATATTATGAGAAGGATGAAGTACTTGACATCCTTGGGGGTGCAGTAGAAGTTGCACCATCTGAGGAGTATAAGCCTAAGTCAGCTTCTCCTTACTCTGATGATGAGATTAATGATATGTTTGAAGGAATGAGTATTCATTAATAACAGACAATAGGTAAGAGGGTAGAGATACCCCCTTATCTATTTTTTTTTACAGTAATATGAGTGGAGAAACAATTAAATTAATTGAGGAGAAGATAGAGGAACTATATAACTCCTTGGTGGATAAGCCACTTCGAGTATTAGGCATATTCAATGATTTCTTTGGAGAGGATAAAGTTGATATGCAAGGATATTGGAGTTTGGACAAGTTCAAATCTTGGATGAATATAGAGCCTTTATCTACTTATATTCCTGGTGGTAATATTGTAAGCATGAACATAGATGACTGGAGCATGTATAAAACACGGTCTATTACTGATTTACCTGGAGACCAGGTAGAAAAGGTTGTAAATGTGCTTACAAATACTACAGTAAAGGAAAGAATTGGTAATGCTAAGTTCAATGGCATATTCATACTTGTGCATTTCCCTCATGTAAGAGTGACTAATGAGCATGATAGATTTGTGGATATTAATCACTTATGGGCTAAAGTAAAGGTGTCTTATAATGGTACACTGAATGGAGGATTCACACTTAACAGGTCAGAGTATACCCTGCTTCACATCAGAAGTCATTACATGCACAGTCATATCAGTAGTATCCCTACAGGGGATTTCACCCAATTCCAAAATCCTTGTACAGGCATTGGTCCTATTAATGGTACTATTAGTGCCCTCAATAGGGATTATGATGAGGATATGTGGAATATGTTCTGCCTTGAACTGAGTAAGTATGTGACTGTAGAATCTGTTGCTGGAGTACCTTATAATTACTTGGAGAAGTTAGGTACCAATGATATGGAAGTAGGTGTAGATAGATTCATTACATATCTGTCTCCTAATTACTATGAAAGTGTCATTACTCCTGATAAATTCAGGGAGTTTGTAAGGTACTTTATTAGCTCTAAGAAACTCAAATTTAACTATGTCAATGGCTCTTATTCTATTGGTATGTCACTCATTGAATTTATTGTACTTATTAGTAATGAGTTTATTAAGTGGTATAATGACCAGTTTAATAAAGAGGAGCTAACTGCCAAGTTTGCAGAATTGAAGAGGAGAGGTATCTTGAAAGAATGTATCATAGATAATGGTAAGATTTACTATGATAGGGGCAGGAATAATGTAAATAATTATGCTCAGTATATAGGCAAGAAAGTGTGTGTATTCAAGGGAAGAGAGATAACTGTAGATATTACAGATATTGCAGAAGTGAGGAATGAGAACAAGAGTATAATACTCAATACTCAGACTGCACTGTATATATTAAATATAATTCTTAAAGTGTTAAACTACAGATATGGAAGAAACAAAGCAACCTACGAAAGTAATCAGCTTGGTACAGAAGTCAGGTACTTATAATTATAAGCTGATTATCCCAGCAGAAGTGGAGAGAAAGATAAGATTTGCCTGCCAAAAGGTGTGGAGTACTGAATGGTCAGGTACATTATTCTTTACACATGAAGGTTCATTTGAAAATAATGACCTTATAATAAGATGTGTGGATATTTACATTATGGATATTGGTACTCAAGCCTATACAGAGTTTGATATGAATCCTGATGTGATAGCCTATATGTGTGAGAATCCTGAGCTACTTGATTGCCAAATGGGTCTTATACATTCCCATAACAATATGAGTACTTTCTTTAGTGGGACAGATACTGCTACTCTGAAGGAGGAAGGTAGGGATAGAAATAACTTTGTATCTCTCATTGTGAATAATGCAGGTACTTATACTGCTGCAATTACAAGGAGGGTTAAATCAAAGCAGGTCAAAGAATCTGTGTCTTATGAGTTCTTTGGTGATGGTGAAAAGCATGATACTGAGGAGTATATAAGTGATGCAGATGAAGTTGAATGGTTCTATCTTAAAATAGAGAATGAAAATGAAACATTTTCATTCCCAGACATGGCAGCAAGACTTGAGGAAATCAAGCAAGCTAAAGCAGAAAAGGCAGAAAAAGCCAAGAAAGCTCAGACACCTGTATATCAAGGTGGTTATAAACCTGTTATTGCTAATTTCTATGGTACAAAAGCAGGTCCAGCAAATCTTGTCAAGAAGGAAGCTAATAAGCCTAAGGTAGTTCAGCCAACTCTTTTTGATGATATAGATGACTTGCCATTTGAAGAGGAATATGACATACCTTATGGTCAAGTATCATTTGATAAAGTTACTTTGAAGTTTCTTGTACTTCAATTGATTACAGGCAGCATTATTATCTCTAATGATAGTAAGATTGACATTACCAAATGGGCTAAGTCAATGCCTGCATTGTATGAAAAGAGATTTGGTAAGGGTGAAGAAGGCATGAAAAATTTCAAAATGTGGGCAGATATCTATGCAGAATATCTGACATGGTATGTGACAGATGAGAAGTTGGAAGAGCTTGGCTTTGATGAAACAGAAATTTGTGCTATTTGTGCCCATGATATGATAGAGGAGCTTACAAAACTCCCTGAAAATGATTATATCAAAGGGTATATTGATGCACTTCAAAAATATTTAATATTATGAATGAAGAAGTAACAGCCCAAGAAAGCCTTCCTGCAACTTTACAGGAAGCTTATAATTCTTTTATAGAGGACCTCAATGAGAGTACTATACCTGAATCAGATAATCCTATGGAAAATGATGGTGATAGTATTAGCTTTGGACTTTCAGAAGAAGAACAGGCTATCCTTGACCAAGCTGTAGAGGATGCACATCAGGAAATACCTACAAACTCTGCAACTTTGCTTGTGGATGAAGCTACAAGTAGGTTTAGTTCTGCCATTTGGTATGAGAACATTCAGAAGAAGACTGTCATTTTGGCAGGTGTAGGTGGTATTGGTAGTTATGTAGGCTTCTTATTGGCAAGGATGAAGCCAGCTTCTATGTTTATCTATGATGATGACATAGTAGAAGCTGTCAATATGTCAGGTCAGTTATATGGTCAGTCTGATTTAGGCAGAACTAAAGTATCTGCACTGGCTGAGATGATTAGAAACTATGCTGGCTATAGCAGTGTCTTTGCAATAAATGAGAGATTTACCAATGAATCTGAAGCATCAGACATTATGATTTGTGGCTTTGATAATATGGCAGCAAGAAGACTCTTCTTTAATAAATGGGTAAATCATGTTCAATCCAAACCAGAAGAGGAGAGAAAGAATTGCTTATTTATTGATGGCAGATTAGCAGCAGAAGAGTTTCAGGTATTGTGTATCAAGGGAGATGATGAGTACAACATCAATAGGTACAATAATGAGTTCCTATTCTCTGATGCAGAAGCTGATGAAACTATCTGCTCCTATAAACAAACTACCTTCTGTGCAAATATGATTGCATCTTATATGGTTAATTTGTTTGTAAACTTCTGTGCTAATCAATGTGAGCCTCTCATTGATAGAGACCTGCCATTCCTTACCACATATAATGCAGAAACAATGTATCTTAAAACTGAAGTATAATGGAATTTAACCTAAGATTTGCATATAATGTAATGGGTGTTTTCAATAGCAGTGAGTTTGGTGATCCAGACCAACTTGAAATGAATCTGTCTCTTGATAGTAACAATGTATTTAGAAGAAGCCTTGTCATTGAAGTAAACAATGATGAGGTAGAGATACCTGTGATTGCAAGAGAACACTTTGAAAAGCTGATCTCAGACAATATGGCTTATCCCACAATTATGGGAATCAAGAGGATAATACTGCCATTATATGATAATGCACCAAGCCAAGAGAGAAGAACCTTTGATAGTATCATAACTCAATTATTTACTAATGTAGGATATGGTAAAAGATTGCAGAAGATAACTACCAATAAGGGTGAAGTGTATTATGGTGGTAAAGGTATCATCTTTGATGAGAGCTACACTCCATTACTATTATGTATATTAACTGCAAGAAGTGTACATACTGAGGATAATGGTAATACTATGGTCTATTACAGACCTGTGTGCCATGTCAGTCCCAAAGTATTCTTAGAGTCTGATAAGTTGATTAATAAAGGTATCATCAAGAAATTGATTCCCTATTATACAAGTATGGATGTAAATTTCCCAAGAAGCAATTACAGTTTCAGCAGTAATCCAGAGGACAGGAAAGTAAAGGTCATAGTAGATAATTTCAATAAGTTCTTTGTAGAACCTATTAAACCTACTCCATCTACCTGCTCTAATGATGCACTGAATGAATGCCTTATTGACAATATTGATGACATAATGATGTTGATATGACATTAGATGAATACTTTGAAGATTGGATGAAGGTAATTGATAGGACAGAGCTTAATAATGTAATGGCTAAGGTTGGGCAAGAATACAGGAGAAAGCCTTTGTGTCCTGCCCAATCTAATGTATTCAGAGCATTCGAGCTTTGTCCTCTCAATGACTTGAAAGTAGTTATGTTAGGTCAGGATTTTGATAATAAACTATAAATAATTTTAATTATAATGTTGCAATATTAGGTGATTCTAATGGTCATAAAAGAGTCTTTAAGGAATTTGTGAAAAATATAGATGCTTTAGGTTTAGCTATATGGTATATGGATGATGGTTATGTGACTAAAAATTCATGTATCTTATCTACTTGTTCATTTACTCTTGAAGAACAATCTTTATTAGCCAGTATATTATTAGATAAATTTGATCTACATTTTACTGTAGGTAAACATGATAATAGTATGTATCTGCAAGCTAAGGATTTTCCTAAACTTGTAGAACTGATTAAAGATTATATTATTCCATCCATGCAATATAAATTAATTACTTATAGTAAAAGAAGGGTTCTGAATAAACAGGGTGAATTGCTGGAACAACTCAATGAGTCAATCAGCAGCCAAGCTACAGAAGAGCATAAAAGTATGTAGAAGGTTCAGAGACTAACAGGTGAATAGCTCAAATAATAAACCTGACACGAGTGCCCTGCATTGGAAACAATGAAGATATAGTCCGAACTATATGGTAACATGTAGAACTAGCAGATAAAGAGCTGTTAGGATAACAAATTGCCTTATCCACAAAAGGGAGTGGCAACTGGAGTATTATTCGGGAATAGAAAGGAAGTTGATGAGGATAACTTATCTCCTTCATTAAATGTTGTTAAAGAAGCAGCAATTAATTTTGAAGTTCCACATTATTGTATTACCTTTGACAACTCTCTTGAGAGTTGGTCTAAACAAGGAATACTAATGATAAACTCTGCACTCACTGTAGAAATGAATAGGATAGGTTCCCATGTGATGTTGTGGAGACCTTTCATAGCTAAATTGCTAAAGAACTTGTCTGAATATAATACAGCTATAGTATATGTATTGTTTGGCAGACAAGCCCAAACCTTCAAACCTTATATTAATGATAGGTTCAATCATATTATAGAGATTGAACATCCTGCATATTTTGCAAGGAGTGGTACTAAGATGCCACATCAGCTATTTGTTGATATAAGTAATAAGGTAAAAGAGATTTATGGTGTGCCTATAAAATGGTACGAAGAGTATTAATATTAAACAAAAAAAAATGGAAAAGATTTATTTGACAAATGGTAAGGAAGTACAGATTGGAGACACTCTGACTAAAGTATCTAAAGTGAAAGACCCCTTCTTTGGTAAGGGCATTGTAGCTCAGCACATTGTAGTGACTAAGGACATTCTTCCTAAACTCCTTGAGGCTGGCATTGTTACTACTACCAAGCCTGCAAAGTCTGCTGTGGTTGAATCTGAGGTTCCTATGGAGTTGGAGTACTACATTCAGAAGATTGCAGAGAAACTTGGTTGGAAGATGGAGAAGGTCTATAACTACCTTAACAGTGTAGATAGTATTCTTCCTGCTGCTGCATTCTCTATGGTACTTAGAGAAGTAGCCATTGAGTTGGACAAGAAGTATGAGGACCATATTGAGAAGAGTCCTGAGATTTATGTAATCTCTATGCTTGATGGTAGAATTACCAAGGCTAATAAGGCTCATATCAAGAACTATAGGAACTTTGCAGCATTCAGGTCTATAAGTGATGTGAAGATTGCCTGCAAAATTACAAAAGATATTCTTAAGGAAATGTTCAAAAGTGGAAAATAAGAAGATTAGGAATGCTACTGTATGTGCTGCTAAGAATATAACTTTCAAAAGTATATTAGAGAAAACATGTTTTACTTGTCTTGAAGAACATGGATTTGCTCCTAAATATGAACCAAAGAAATTCATCCTTTTTCCTTCTTTTGTTCCCATAACTCCCTTTTATGATAAAGAGACTAATACACAACAGAAGAAAAGGGTTGAATCTTTAGGTAGGCAAAGTAGTAAGGAACTTAGACTATGTAATGGGCTAATTCAGCCCATTACATATACTCCTGATATATATGTAAGATATAATAATTTGGACATTTGGATAGAATGTAAAGGATTTACCAATGATGTATTTCCTTATAAGAAAAAAATGTTTAGAAAGCTACTTGATGACATATATAATAGTACAGGACAAAAAAGTATATACTTTGAAGTGTATACTAAGAAGCAGCTCTTACAAGCTATAAATATAATTAGAAATTATGGGAATACTGACTGATATTGAGAGGCTTATATATGCACTTCCTACAAAAGACATTGAATTGGCAAATAAATTCATAAGAGAAAGAAATTTTGAGTTTTTACAAGATTTAGTTAACTCAGCAGTGTATAAAGTTAAGAGGGCTAAGACTATAGGGGATGTAAGCAGCCCTTTAATGTCAGTAGATATTGATAACCTTTTATCTTTAAAGTCTACGGTAGATATATATTGCATGAGACTAGGAATATATGACCCAGAGAAATAATATTTTTTTTTCTATGAATACAATCAAGAAAAAGCTATCTGATATATCTCTTAATATAACAGAAGAGGAGTATAGAAGGGACTCAGCATTAAGCTATTCAACCCTTGCAAGATATGAGAGGGAGGGATTCAATAACTTGGATAAGTTATTTGACAGGTTAGAAACACCTTCTCTTACCTTTGGTAGTGCTGTAGACAGTATTATCACAGGTGGTCAAGAAGAGTTTGATGAAAGGTTTATGGTTGCTGAGTTTCCTTCTACTCCAGACTCTATTATAAAGATGGTAAAATCTTTGTTCAGTCAGTATGGAGATTCTTATAGGAGTCTTATCACAATTCCTGATGATGCAATCATTAAGGAGACTGAATATCAGAGTTATCAGATGAACTGGAAGCCTGAGACAAGGGCTAAAGTTATCAAGGAGAAAGGAGCTGACTACTATAACCTGTTATTTATAGCAGGCAGTAAGACTATACTTGATACTCAGACCTATCAAGATGTGTGCAGTGCAGTAAGAGCATTGAAAGGGAGCAAATCCACTCAATTCTACTTTGCAGAGGACAATCCATTTGAACCAGATATTGAAAGATTCTATCAGTTGAAGTTCAAAGGAGAGTTCAATGGTGTAAAGTATAGAAATATGGCTGACTTAATCATAGTCAATCATAAAGAGAAGTGGGTAAAGCCAGTAGATTTGAAAACAAGTTCCCATACAGAGTGGGATTTCTATAAATCCTTTGTAGATTGGAATTATCAAATTCAGGCAAGACTATATTGGGCTATTATAAGGCAAAATATGGATAAGGATGAGTACTTCAAAAACTTCAAGCTGCTTGACTATGATTTCATTGTAGTCAATAGGAGAATCCTTGTCCCATTGGTGTGGACTTGTCCATTTACACAGGCAGTAGGTACATTAAAGTTTGGAAAGAATGACCAAATAGAAATGAGAAGTCCTTTTGTGATAGGAGAAGAGCTTTCTTCTTATCTCACTTCCAGACCAAGAGTTCCTGTGGGTATTAATGAAACTGGTCCTAATGATTTAAGAGAATGGTTAAATACATTGTAATATGCAAGTAGTAAAAAGAGATGGCAGTATAGAGGAATTTAATGTTGATAAGATTATAAGTGCTGTAGAGAAAGCCTTTAAGTCTTGCAACAAGAAAATGCCTCAATATCTGTATGATATGATAGGTGCCTTGTTTGGTACTTTGGAAGGAGATACTATAGGTATTGAAGAGATACAGAATAAGGTTGAGGATGTTCTTATGAATGACAAACACTTTGATGTAGCAAAGAGTTATATCATTTATAGGGAACAGCATAAGCAGGCAAGATTCATTAGGGAAAGAATTGACTATATGAATGAGTATAGTCAATCTAATGAAAATGCAGCCACTTCATCAGAAACAGATGCTAATGCAAATGTAACTATGAAGAATGTTGCCAACCTTGAGGGTGAAGTATATAAGACTACTAATAGGGTTATTCAGAGGCAAAGAATGAAAGACAAGCTGAATGAAATGTACCCTGAAGTAGCCAAGAAGTATGAAGAGGATTTGAACTCTCATGTCATTTATACACATGATGAAGCAACCACTCCTGTCTTGAAGCAGTATTGTATGGCTGTGAGTCTGTATCCTCTTATGATGGAAGGAGTTGGCAATATTGATGGTATCACTCCAACACCTCCTAATGACCTGCAATCATTCAGTGGTCAAATAACCAATCTTATCTTCTTGCTATCTTCTCAGTGTAAAGGTGCAGTGGCAGTAGGTGAATACTTTATTGCCCTCAACTATTACATTGTACAGGAATTTGGTCCTAATTGGTATGAAAAGTTGGATGTAGTAACTACTACAGACCATTGTAACAAGCAGAGAACTGTAAGGGATGCCATATATAAAGCATTCAAGCAGTTTATCTATGGTGTAAATCAGCCTGCTGGTAATAGGTCATATCAAAGTCCATTAAGAAATTTGGTACTTTCAAATAAATTTTATATCTTTGCAGCATAAAATAATTTATAATTATGGCTGCACATAGAAAAGATTTAGATGATAGTACTATTATTGACTTGTATTTACAAGGTAAGTCCTCAACTGAAATAGCAAAACAGTTTGGGACTTCTCATAGAACAATCTTGTTAAGATTAAAAAAGCATACTATAGAGAGAAGAACTCTATCAGAGTCACAATGGAATTTCAAATCCAAAGAAATTCCTAAAGACTTTAGCAATAAAGAAGTCATGGAAAGATTATATTTGAAAGAGGGTCTTTCAAAGAAAGAGCTTGGTATTAGATATAATTGTGACCCTTGTGTTATTGATAGAGTTCTGAAGAACTTAGGTATTAAAATTAGGAATAATTCAGAAAGCAAGGTAGGTCTGATGACAGGAGATAATCATCCTAATTGGAAGGGTGGAATTTCTACACTATCTCAAAGAATTAGAGAATATTGTAGTGATGACTCTCTGAAAAAGGACATACTTTGCAGAGATGGCAATCAATGTGTTATATGTGGTAGTAAAGATAGCCTACATGTACATCATTTAATTCCATTTAAGTCTATTCTTAATAGAATTATTATACAAAATTATCCATTATCACCAGTAGATGATGCAGATAAATTGTACGAGATTGCTGTTAAAGACAAAGAGCTGAATAATCCTAATAATCTAATAACAGTGTGTTCTATGTGCCACCATAAAATACATGGTCAGTTGTAGGTGGACTATAAACCCCTTGAATTGCTGGAACCCTAAGTCATAAGATATGGCAATCAGCAGCCAAGACCAATTTATTGGTAAGGTTCAACGACTATTCCTTTATGGAAGTACACTCAAGTGAGTGGAAGCTGGGGGTACTCATTTTTTTTTGAGTAATGATATAGTCTGAACTTATAGGAAACTATAAGAAGTTCATAAGAGAACTGCATAGAATTAACGACTCTATGTGAACATAATGTTACAAATGTATCTTATTATGACCATACTTACTTTGATTCACTGTTTGAAGAGTTCTATTATCCTGATGGTACTAAACCCCAGTGGGAAGCAATAGACTGTCTGCAAAGGCTGTTTATGAAGTTCTTCAATAAGCTGAGAACCAAACAGATTCTTACATTCCCTGTAGAGACAATGGCTATGGTGTATGACCCTAAGACCAATGATATTATAGACAAAGACTATAAAGACTTTACTGCTGAAATGTATGCAGAGGGCCATAGCTTCTTCACCTATATATCAGACAGTGCTGATAGTCTTGCATCATGTTGTAGATTAAGGAATGAACTTGCAGAGAATACCTTTAATCCTACGTCAGGTCTTACTGGTGTAATGACTGGCTCATGCAATGTTATTACTCTTAATATCAATAGGATTGTACAGGATTGTAATAAGGCTTATGGATTGAAGAGGAATGGAGGATGGAAAGAAAATACTTCATTTCTTAGAGATTACTTAGTAGATATTCTCCAAAGAGTCTACAAGTACCATGTTGCATTTAAGACAATGCTATATGAACTTGAAGATAAGGGTATGTTTGCTGCTTCAAATGGTGGATATATCCATATCAGTAAGTTATATAGTACTATAGGTATCAATGGCTTGAATGAGGCTGCAAGATTCTTGGGTATGACTGTTGGTAACAATAAGGAGTATATTGAGTTCTTGCAACTGGTTCTTGGTACTATCAAGGAGCAGAATAAGGCACACTCTATCCATGATGCTAATAGACCATTCCTATTCAATTCTGAGGTAGTACCTGCTGAGGGATTAGGAGGAAAGAATTATAACTGGGATAAGGAAGATGGCTATTGGGTCCCAGAAGATGAGAACCTGTATAACTCATACTTCTATAATGCCCATGATGACACTTCAGTACTTGATAAGTTCATTCTTCATGGAAGGCAGACTTACCAATATACTGATGGGGGAAGTGCAGCTCATATCAATCTTGAAGACCATTTGAGCAAGGAGCAATATCTCAAGCTGATAGACTTTGCAATAGCTAATGGAACTAACTACTTCACATTTAATATTCCTAATAGTAAGTGTGATGATTGTGGCTACATTACTAAGCATCCTATCACTGAATGCCCAAAGTGCCATAGTAAGAATATTACTCAATATACAAGAGTGATAGGGTATTTAAGACCTATTAAATCATTTGGTAAAGATAGGCAGATTGAAGCTAACAAAAGAGTTTATAGTAAAGGTGTATAATTTGTCCTTAAGATTTTGTTATTTGCATTATTTTTAGTACCTTTGCATCAAAATAATTTAGTATGGAAGATAAAATTTTACAAAGTTGTGGTGATGTCTTGGTAATAGAAGGTAAATCAACAAAGAAAGTAAGGAATAGGTACTATTACACAGGACATTTTGAGGGATACACCAGAAGGCTATATTTTAGATTAGATAGTGCCCAATATGGTAATGTCTCTAATCCAGATAAGAGAGATGAATATGGATTTATCTGTGATGAGTCTATTACTGATAAGCATATTTATAATGTTTGGAAGAATATGGAGAGGAGATGTTATGACCCTAAATGTCCTGCTTACAGTACTTATGGAGCTAAGGGGATAATAGTATCAGAAGAGTTCAAGATATATTCAAATTTTAGGAGATGGTATGAAGAAAATGGAGATAGTAGTCATAGTCTCGAAATAGATAAAGATTGCAAATCTCTTATACTAAATATTCCCAAAATATACTCTCCTAATACTTGTATTCTCTTACCTCCAGAGATTAACACTTTTATTTCAACTATAGGTAAGGGTATTTATCTTACTCCTCATAATACATATTGTGTTAGATTGAGGAGGAAGTTTGCTAAGGTTAATAGAAATTTCAAAACTTTGGAAGAGGCAGTTGCTTATAAGAAGGATAGAGATATGGAATATCTTAATACCTTAGTGGAAAAATATCCCCTACCTATAGATAACCTTAATATAGTTAAAAGATATGTTGAAATATTTGAATACTCAAGTAACATTTGCAGAGGTGCCTGACGAAATTACATTATGTATAAATATTACAGGATGCAAAAATGGGTGCAAAAACTGTCATAGCTCTTACTTGGCACAGGATATAGGTACTGGATTAACTTTCAATGAAGTAAGGAAACTTATCAAGAAGAACAGTGGAATTAGCTGTATAGCCCTTATGGGAGGTGATGCAGAGCCAGACAAAATAAATACTTTGGCTTCTTTCATTATCAACCATTATGGTTCTATAAAGGTAGCTTGGTATAGTGGTAGGCAAGAGTTGAATAATAATATTGACCTATGCAACTTTGACTATATAAAACTTGGACCTTATAAGGAAGAGTTTGGTCCACTTAACAGTAGAACTACTAATCAGAGATTCTATAAGGTTAATGGAAAGGAGTTGGTAGATATAACAAATAAATTTTGGAAACATGAAACTGAAAATTAAAGTAAAAGTATTGGCTAAGGAATGTATGCCTGTGATTAATGAGAATGGTGATTGGGTTGATTTGAAATCAGCAGTAGATATTACTATTCCTGCACCACAGTCTGATGTCCTCAAAAGGAAGACCATTGAAGGAGAGAGGGTAGGTCATAGGGATGTAGAAATTCCTACCTATTATATTCCTCTTGGAGTGGCAATGCAATTGCCCAAAGGATTTGAAGCTATTATTGATTCAAGGAGTAGTAGTCCTAAGAAGTTAGGATTATTCATCCCAAATGGTCAAGGTGTAGTAGATAACACATATAATGGCAATGATGACCAGTGGCACTATGTATGTTCTCCTATGAGAGAGACCACTATTGAAGCAGGTGACAGAATCTGTCAATTTAGGATACAGCTTAGTCAGAAAGCTACTATGTGGCAGAAGATTAAATGGCTGCTAAGTTCAGGTATTGAACTTGTGGAAGTAGATGATTTGGGTAATGAAAATAGATTAGGACTTGGCTCAACAGGAATTAAGTAATAATGAAAAAAAAAAGCATGAAGTATGATATTAGAAATAGTGGGTATATTGCTTGCAGTAATCATCTTAGCTGTTATTATTAATGGTGCAGAAGATTACTGTAAGCAAAGTAAAAGGGTAAATATGTCTTTCAAAGAGGCAATGGATTTAGTAGATTTGCCAGTTATCACATTTTATAATAATGGCAAAAAGTTTAATTTTCTACTAGATACTGGGGCTACAATATCCATAGTAGACTCAAATATATTAGATAGCCTTACTTGTGAAAAACTGAAAGATGTTGGTACAGTATTTGGTGTTGAAGGTAATAAGGTTCCAGTGTCTTATGTAAGAGCACAATTAGACTATAAAGGGGAAAACTATAAAGAGAATTTTCAAGTTCTAGATATGAGTAATGCCTTTGGTAATATAAAAGAAGAGAGTGGAGTGACACTTTCTGGAATACTAGGAAGTCAATTCTTTCATAAGTACCAATATGTACTAGATTTTAAAGAGTTAATTGCCTATTCTAAGAAATAATGGAAGATATTATAAAACTTAGGTCTGGATGCAAAGCTGTAAACTATCTCAAGAAGATGCCTAAGCCTGATGGTTCTGAATCAAAAACTTATGTACTTAAGACTGATGTGCCTACATTAAGAGTTGGTGAAGTGGGAGGTGTATGCCACATACATAAGTTTATTAATCCATCAGAAGGTCCAATAATTATAGAAGGTCAGGAGCTTGAGGAAGCCAAAGCAGTTGTCAAATCTATAGACTTTGTTGAGGGTTATGGATGGACTATAACATTTGAATGATGATATATTTTGTTACTGATCAGAGAGAACTATTTGAGTTTCCTGATGCTAAGTATAAATGTATTTCTGTAGAAGAGTCTCTTAAAATATTAGAGCCTCTTCGAGTAGTAGGTTTAGATACTGAAACTACAGGTACGGAGATATGGCAGGGTAGATTACTTACTCTTCAACTTGGCAATAAGGAAAATCAAGTTGTAATAGACTGTATGACTATTGATGTCAAGCAGTATAAGGATTATCTTGAAAGTGACAGACTATTCATCATTCATAATGCAAAGTTTGATTTAAGATGGCTGTATAAGGAACATATTGTAGTCAGAAATGTCTATGATACTTATTTAGCTGAGAAGATTCTATTTCTTGGATTTCCACCTGGCATTGTATCTTTGTCCTTGCAGGCTTGTTGTGATAGGTATTTACATATCTATCTTGACAAGACTGTCAGAGGACAGATACATGCAGGTATGACAGAAGAGGTTATAGTTTATGCAGCAAATGATGTTGTGCATCTTGAGGATATTATGAACTTGCAGCTTATTACTATCAATGCAAGAGGTCAAAAAGTGGCACTTGATATTGAGAATGAGTTTGTAAGAGTCCTTGCATATATTGAATATTGTGGCATTAAACTTGACCCTGTTAAATGGAAGGCTAAGATGGCTAAAGATGCAGAGAGGTTAAGGATTGCTGAGCAGAAACTTAATGATTGGGTAGTAGATTATGTAATGAAAAAGGATGACCCTTCCCTCATTGCAAGAAACTATGATACTCACAAGAAAGGTAAGCCAGCCAAACTTGCAGATAATGTGTATGTGGTAATACCACAACCTTCATTATTCTCTGAGTTTGATACTGGACCTCAATGTATTATTAACTGGAATAGTTCCAAGCAGGTAATCAGATTGTTTGAAGAACTTGGATTTGACCTATTGGTTAAAGACAAGAAAACAGGCAAGATGAAAAAGTCTGTGGAGTCTAAGTTTATAGAATTGCAGGCAAGTAAGAGTAGTATTGTTCCTTTATACTTGGAATATTCAGCAGCTTTCAAGGTAGTAACATCTTTTGGTCAAAACTTCCTTGATGCCATTAATCCTGTTACACAAAGAATCCACCCAACATTCAATCAAATGATGGATACTGGTAGATTGAGTTGTGGCTCAGGAGGAAAAGGTAAAGGAGGTAAGACTAAAGATGATGATATTGCAGAGGAGGAAGATGAAAACAAGGACACTTCTACACAAGCAAATGATAAGAGTGTCAATGTTCAGCAGCTTCCAGCTACAGAAGAAACAAGAGCAGCATTTGTACCTGAAAAGGGACATTTGTTAATAGATTGTGATTATGGAGACCAAGAGGGTCATGTGTTCACTGAGTTGTCTAATGATAAGGAGTGGATTGCATTCTACAATGACCCTAATCAAAGAGATGGACACTCCTTTGTAGCCAAGATGTGTTTCCCTAAAGACCTTGATGGGGTTGCAGAGAAGGATGTCAAGAAGGTAAGAAAAGACCTTAGAGATTTGGCTAAGAAGGCAAGGTTCTGTTTCAATTATAATGGTCAAGCTCCTACAATGGCAACTAATTGTAATATTCCTGTGGACTTTGCAACTGAGATTTATAACAACTATTTCAAGAGATTTAATGGTATAGCAAGCTATTTCAAGGTACAGAAGAGAGATATGTGGAATAGAGGCTATATCCTAATCTCAAAGATAACTGGACTAAGGGCATATATCTATGACTATCCTATACTGAAAGGTATTGAAAGGAGAAAGAATGGTATGGAAGATTTCTGGGATATATACAAAGCTGCAAGAGATAGTGGCAGAGTAATATCTGAGATTCCACCATCTGTCATGCAAGAAATTGCAAAGAAGTTTGCCCAAGGTGTTCCTATTGAAGAAATAGCTGTTAGGTATTCATATAAGGTTAAAAAAGCAGGTAAGGTAGAGGAAAGATTCATTGATATTAACAGGGAGACTGTATATGTGTCAGTGATGAAACACTTATGGAAGAGAAAGAGTGCTTTTGATAATCAGTCATGTAACTATCCCTTAATTGTGGGGGCATATAGTAGTGATGCTATATGAAAAACTCAGTGAATTGCTGGAAAGCTAAGGAGAAATCTATGCTAATCAGCAGCCAAAGCTTGTAGAAATGCGAGTAAGGTTCAGAGACTAATCAAAGTAAGCTAAGGAGGAATCTATGCTGAAATGGACAAGAGTGCTGAGTATCTCTTAATTATTTATTTACCCTATTGGATAATTAAGAAATAATTTGTATCTTTGTACTATAAATTAAAGATAACAAATTATGAAGAGATGTTCAAGTTGTGGTAAGTTAAAGGATGAATCAGAGTTTTATCATTATAAGTCATCAAAGGATGGCTTGACTCACCAGTGTAAGCAATGTATGTCTGAATATAGGGCTTCTAAAAGAGAGCATTATAAAGAGTATATGGCTTATAGGAGAGAGGTGGATAATGAAACTATAAAAGCTAATAGGAGAAAGCATTATAGGAATCATCCTGAGAGTAGAATGTTAATGGCAGCCAAGCAAAGAGCTAAGAATCAAGGATTAGAATTTAACTTGACTATAGATGATATAGTCATCCCTGATAAATGCCCTTTGTTAGAAGTTCCTTTTGTTGCTGGAGAAAAAGGTAATTATGAATATACACCCTCCCTTGATAGAATAGACCCTACTAAGGGATATATTAAAGGGAATGTATGGGTAATTACTAAAAGAGCAAATACAATGAAGAATAATGCAACAAGGGAGGAATTATTAAAGTTTGCTGATAACATCTATAAATATTTTGGAGATAATGATATAGTCCAACCTATTGAGAAATCAATAGAACTACAGGATAAAGAGCCTGTAGGGTAATAAATATTGCACAAGGTACTGCTGCTGCAATGACTAAGATAGCAGGTATTAGATACTTTAATCATTTGGTTAATGATGGTCTTATATTCAAAGTCCTCATTCCTAATGATGTACATGATGAGTATCTGATAGAACCACCTGAGGAAATTGCAGAGCAGGAAGCTAAGAAGTTAAGTGAGTGTATGGAGTATGCAGCAGCAATCTTCTGTAAGAAAGTAACTATTAAAGCTGTGCCAGAAATTGCGCCCTGCTGGGTACATTGAACCTATAAAATTATGGAAACTTGGAGAATAGCTATTCCTATAGTGGTATTCATATTATGTGTGATAGGTGCATGGTATGTAATAAGACTAAGGATAAAAGAGATTAGAAGTAGAACCTATGTTTATCCTAAGACAGGTCATAAGTATATGCCACTCTACAGGTGCAGGATGAAGAATCCTGTATCTGGAGAATGGTTTAATGCTTTGATTTATCAAGGGATGGAGAATGGTGAGTTGTATGTCAGAGAGTATAAAGACTTCTTTGACAAGTTTGTGAAACTTTTAGACTGGGAAAATGAAACAAAAGAAAGTGGACAATATTAATCATCCTCCACATTATACATGGCTTAAAGATAAATGTGGAATTGAGGTGATTGATATAACAAGACACATGGATTTTTGCTTAGGCAATGCTATTAAGTATATACTTAGGGCAGGACATAAGCAGGATGCAAGCCTTATAGATAATCAGAAGGAAATTGAGGATTTGAAGAAGGCTATATGGTATATCAATGACAGGATAAAGCAATTAGGTGGTGAAGTATGACATTTATAATTCATTTCAAAGATGGACATAGAGAAACCTATAATAAACTGTATAGAGAGACTCAAAGAGACCTAATCCAATAGGGGAAGAGGTCATAAGGAAGACTTATGAGAAGTATAAAGACATTCTGAAAGTGTAGTATGAGACAATATACATCAAGAGAGTTCATAAAGATAGTGGAATTTAATGGTTTCTATTATAGCAGACATAATGGAGACCATGCTATCTATGTGAATGATAAGGGAAGGCATATCAGCATGCCTAAGAATCTTGAATGTGTAATTGCTCGAAGACTAATTAAAGAGAACAACTTGGTAACAGACTTCAAAAAGAAGAAAAAAAAATGACTGAAAGTGGATATTACCCTTTAGGTGCAGAACATGACCCTAATGCACCTTGGAATCAGGCTGATAATCCTGAAAGGGAAATTGAGGTCACAGTAAGTGTCACCCTTAGTAAAACTGTAAAGATTAAGGTATCTGACTATGAGATTACTGACTCTGGAAAGGATGAAGATGGTGGGTATTTTGAGGATATAGACTACTCTAAATGTGACCTTAAAGGTGCAGTTGAAGAGCAAATTGTATTGCCTCAGAAAGCTTGGAATTACATAGCTCCTAAAACAAAGAAGGATGTTAAAGCCATCTCTGATTTGAAGGACTGGAATGTTGATGACTTTGAAGTGATTGAGGAATACTAAACTTAAAGAAGTATAATAAAAGTATTAAAGATTTATTCTAAGGACAGTACCTACTCTCATCTTAGTAGATGATGAGGGAAATGTTGTAAAAAGACATAGTGGTCTGTTAGGTGTTCAAGAATTAAAAGAGTTCTGCAATGAAACTAATTAAACCAAGTTTTGAAATATGGAATCAGCCTGCTGGTCTTGAAGGAGTTTATAAACAGATTGAGAGAGTAGGTAGAGTATGTTATAAGTCTGAGGATAAGATAACAGAAGATTCTGCCAAGTCATTTGTAGATAGAATGATTAAGTCTGGTCATGGTGCTATGTTAGAGCATGGTACAGTATATCTTAAAGTATTCAATGTTATTGAAAACTCTGAGCTGATTGATAAATATAAGTCTAATAAGTATTCAGTAGTTAAAGAAGGAACAGAGGTATATAATTGTCATGGTGATATACTTTATGGAAGTTGTAAGTGCATTACTACTAACTACAGAGTATTGGTAGAGAATGGCTGGCTTGATGACTTAAAGTATATCTGTAAACCTACAGAGTTCCATGAGAAGAGAATCACTGTACACTTTGTATGTGATAGAGGCGTATCACATGAGTTTGTAAGGCACAGAGTAATGTCTTTTGCCCAAGAAAGCACAAGGTATTGTAACTATTCTAAGGATAAGTTTGGCAATGAATTGACCTTCATTATCCCTTGCTGGATAAAAGATTTAGAAGAGAAAAGCTACTTAGCTCATGCAGAGTATCACCATACTAAAGAAGATGCTTCAAAGCAATGGTATGATGTATGTATGAATAGTGAGTTTGTTTATGAAGACCTAATTAGGCTGGGTTGGAAACCACAAGAAGCAAGAGCTGTTTTACCTAACTCCTTAAAGACAGAATTGGTTGTAACTGGATTTGTATCTGATTGGAATCACTTCTTTGACCTAAGAGCAAGGGGTACTACAGGTGCTCCACATCCTCAGGCTAAGGAATTAGCAGAACCTCTAATGAAAGAGTTTATTGCAAGAAAGTATATTAATAACTAAAAAAAGTATGGCTTTTGGTACGAAGAAATCAGTTGTAGCTGCACCTTCTTTCAGTGAAAGAATGGCAAGCATTGAGTCTATGTTTAAGACTGCACATGAGAATGCAAGTAATCTCCATGCAGAAATGGAGTCAGAGATTGCAAAGAAGGAATCTCAAATTGCTGCATTGCAGGAAGACATCAAAACTATTGGTGTTACTAAGCAGGAGGCTGAAACATTTATGTCTAATATAGAAAAGCTTATTTGATATGATTGAGCAAATAGATCAGTTAAAGCAAGATTCCATTATTAGTGAGAGTTCTCACTATATTGTGAACAGAGTATCAGGCTCTAATGCTTGGCTTACTCAATTTAAGAGTGGTGACTGGTATGAGCTATCTGAAGAACTACACTAATTCTGCTGACTTGTTTGAAACTACAGTAAAGGTAACTAAGGAAGATAAGAAGGATGGTACTCTTGGTATTAGAAGTATTTGGGAGAACATCCATTCTGGTCAGGTATTTACTGTATGTTTCAAGAAGCAGGATAAACCTAAGAGTAAGAGAAAAGTTACAGGAGGAGATTGATGCTATTGTAGAGCAGTTCTCAAATAGTATTGACACAGTTAAGAACAATAAGAAAGGTGTTGCAAATGCAGCAAAGAATCTTATTACTGAGCTGGTTAATAGCCCTGTACTTCCTTATGAAGAAGGTGAAGATAGAGTTCTTAGAGGCTATAAGATTCAATTTGAATCAAGAGATGGCAGATATGATTGTGTAGATATGGACATTACTAAGACTGATAAAGAGTCAGGTATTAGACCAGTCAATATCTTAACAATCAAATGGCTCATATTCAATGGTGTCAAGTACATTGTTGAGTAATCTTATAAGGGAGAATAAGTTAAATACTTGTTCTCCCTTTAGCTTTTTGAATAAAAGCTTGTGTATTACAATTAAATTACTTACCTTTGCATAAAAATTAATATTAATTTATATGAGTACAAAATGTTATAATCCTATTAAGGGAATTGATGATGTAATTGCTAGTAAAATTCAGGGTTGGAATGAGTATAGAGTAGCTACATTAAGAGGAATGTATGATGAATCACACTCATCTCCACTTGATACATCAGACCTTGATAAGGCTGTACAGGACTTGATCTCATATAGAAGAGACTTAGGAAAAATGAATGCAGAGTCTATCAAGACTACTAGTTCTAATTTATCTGAGTCTTATCAGAAGTTGAAGGAGTCTTTTAGTGCTGAAGAGAGATTTAATAGAATCAATATGATTTCTACTATGTTTTCTGACAGACTTGATGCCTTACAAGAAGCTAATCCTTTCCTAAGTAGGAAAGTTATATGTAATGGATTTGTTTCAAATGGTAAACTAGTGGCAGGTCAATTCTCAGTATTTGAAGGTGTTTATAATGACTTGCTTGAATACTATTCAGAGGCTGTTGAAGAAGGTGATATGGATACAGCCAATAGTTATAAGAAGGCTCTTGAAAACTGGGGAGCACTAGTCTCTTATGCTAGAATGAGATTGAGAGATACAGAGGAACTCAGACTTGGTGACAAGATAGAGTATGCAGATGATACAAATCCAGATAACTACAATGATAATAAGTTATCTGAATTATATGATGCTTCAGAGTCTAAAAGAGAAGCATGGCAAGAGACCTCTGATATGCACTCTGCATTTGGTTCTGTAGGAAAACAAGTAAGAAAACTTTTAGGTTCTATTCAGAGAGTTGAAAATGGAGAAGAAGTATATGATGACTTAGGTTTTCCTATAATGCTTGACCCTGTTAAAGCACACCAGTCTTTGATTGAAATATTAAGAGGTGTTACATCTGAAAGACAAATGATAGGTTTGCTTAGAAATGCCTCTAACAGTCAGACTTGGTTACAGCCTGTTATAGAAGAACTTGAAAATAATGACCAGCTTAGGACACAGTTCTATGTAGATTTTAAGAAGAACTTTCAACCTTACTCTATCCTTCTTGAAGAGGTAAAGAATGGGTTAAGAACTTTCAAGACTCTTATATTGAATAGAGTTAATAATAGTCTCTCTGGTCAATACCTTACTAGTATCACTTTGGGTAAACAGGTTAATCCAAATACCTCTGTATTTAACAAGGATGGTAGTATCAATTGGAAAAACTTACAGAGTCTAAGAGAGTTGGTTAAGGAATATTTTCCAAGTAAGTCTGTAAGCATTACACCAAAGTTCTATAACAATAAAGAAACTTCTTGGCAAGAAAAGAAAAGAGTTCTCATTAAGATTACTGAAGCTTTGGGTATAGACATTGATGGTGGAACATTGGATAAGATTATGTCTAGTGGTAGAGACCTTCATAAGTTTACTGATGCTATCAGTGAGTTAGTAGAGTTTGGTACTGACAAGATTCTTAATAAGAAGGAGCTTGAATCACTTGATAAAGGTGAGTACTCTTTGTCTAATAGGTCTTTCAAAGACTTTATAAGATTTTCTCCAGCAGGCTCTACAGCAAAGCAGGGAGTTATAAGAGAGAAGATTGACAAGATGTTATCTATTGTAACTAAGAACAGAGAAGGTCTTAGACTTGAGTCTAGAGTAAGGCATAAAGATAAGAATGGTAATAATGTTACTTTGTTCAGTAATGTCATTCCTTCATATCTTGGAGACAAGATGGATAGAATTGCCAGTTTTGTGTCTAACAATGACAGGCAAGGTCTTAGGAGAATGATTGAAAATGAGTTCTTGGACTCTTCTTTCTTCATGGATAAGGATAATGGTACTATATTCAATAGGTGGTTGAGAGACCTTTATGAGAGTGGCTTAGATGAGAAAGATTTTGCTGCCAACTTTGGATTTAAGAGATTCTTAGGAACTTCTGATAATAGCTTTGAGAACTTTACTAGTAAACAACATACTATTGACATGATGGCAGAATATTTCTCTGAAAGACAAAAGAGTCCTAATAGCCAGTATGCCTACTATCCTGTATTTATCTTAGGAGATAGTGGAGTATCTAAGTTTATCAAAGCTAAAAGATATTCTGCTCAGGAGATACTTGATGGTCTGTATGATGTATATAGACAAGAGAGGAGAAGAATGGCTCTCACATCAGCAGCTAATACTAAGTTAAAAGAAGGTGGGTATCCACTTATTGAAAACTTCTCAAGTAAAGAGAATGAATATACAGCTCTTCCTTTCCTCAACAAGGATTACAAATCTCCTGATGGTACTGTAGGCAAGTATGCAGCTATGATAGGGGAAAATCCTTCAAAGCAGGAAGTTGTAAAGGCTATTCAAGCCTATATGGAGGAGGCTGTAAATAGCTTCAAAACAAGCCTTAATAACTTAGGTCTTCTTGAAACTAAAGAAGTATATAATCCTAAGACAAACAAAAAGGAGGTACAATATGTATATTTCAGTCAAGAAGTAAATGGTAATAAGTCTATAGATGAGGTAATAGCAGACTACTATTGGAATACAAAGTTTGCTACTATACAGCAGCTTCAATTGTTCACTATTGACCCAGCATTCTATAAGGGAACTAAAGACTTACAGAAGAGATATAAGGAAATACATGCCCCAGGCAGTGTATTAAGCCTTGAAGCTAGAGACTTTGATGGCAATCTTTATAGTGAGGATGGAATAGAAAGATGTGTTTATTTTGATGACATTAATTTAAATGCAGAAGTGTCTAATCCTGAATTCATGAAAGCTATTGAAGCTAAGTTCGGCAAGAACTCTCCAGTATATAAAGCTTATACTAAGAATACTCTTACTGATGGTCAGGGATATAGAACCCTTGAAAGCTACAGAAAAGTAATGGGTATGGCTGGTAAGTGGACACAGGAAATGGAAAATGTGTATAATACTATTAAACAGCTCAGAGCTGAATATGGTAAAGATGCTCAGATTCCTTCTGACAAACTTACTGAAATTGCTAATATGTCTGTAGTATTTCAACCTATTAAACCTTATATGTACACTATAGAAAACTTGGCAGTAAATAGTACTGATAAGTTAAAAATTCCAGTTCAGCATAAGTATGCTGAAGCAGTACTTATCCCAGAGTTATTACCTGCTGGTAGTAAGTTAAGGGATATGGCCTATTGGATGGAGTCTAAGGGCGTAGATTTGGTAGGTTCTACTAAGATTGTTAAGGTTGGTGGATTTGGTTCTACTGATATATCTAAAGCTTCTAATGCTCAAGAGTTAAGTAATGCACTTGACAAGGCTTATATCCATCAATTAAGTTATGGTGATTATAGAATTCAGACTAATGTACCTGAGCATATTAATAGCTCTCAGTTATTTGGTACTCAGGTAAGAAAGCTTATTATGGCTAACATTAAAATGGATGACTATCACTATGAGAATTATGTTGGTGGAAAGAAAGTAAATCTTGGAGGTAAATATGGTGAGGTAAGATTGAATGGTAGAAACCTAGTTTCATTCTATAACTCTCTTATTGTAGCTAATATACTTAAGTCCTATGATTTATTTGCTAATGAAGTATCTGATATAAAGAAGTTAAGTGATAAACTTCTTCAGACTACTATCAATAATAGCAGGGAATCTATGGATAATATGTTGGCATATTCTTTGACAGGAGATGACAAGTTCTTGGTACCTTTGTTTGAAGGAGCATTGGAACATGATTCTTCTGCAATGCTATTCAGTATATTCAAGAAGAGAGTTAATAAGCAGTCTATTAAAGGAGGTAGTGCTATTCAGGTATCTGCAATGGGTATTAAGGGATATGAAGAGTCTGGTGATTTACACTATGTTGTAGACCCTAATAATCCTAATAACATCTTATATGCAGAGTGTGAAATTCCTTGGGATATTAGTTATACTGATATTAATGGTAAGGAAGTAGCATTGGAGTTCAGTGATTACTGTAATGAAGATGGTACTCTCAAGACTGATAAGGATGGTAACACATTACTTGAAAAGAAATTCCCTAATGCTTTAAGTATCCTTGCTTATAGAATTCCTACTGAAAGAGATTACTCTATGATTAATCTTAGAGTGAAAAGATTCAGTCAGAAAACAGCAGGAGGTACTATCAAAGTTCCAGCACAAGGTACTACTATTGCAGGATTTGACTTTGATATTGATAAGCTGTACTTCATGAGAAATGAGTATAGACAGAGAGAATTATCATCTTCTGAAGTAGCTGAAATATGGAAGGAATTCTATGAAACATATCCCAACATAAAAGATGTCTTGAAGGAAGCTGGAGAAGAAGATACTGAATCTCTTAACAGACTTTACAAGTATTGGGATAAAGCAGGACTGCCTTACAGTTATAAAGAAGCTTTTGCACAGTTTATTGCTGATAGAGGTTATATCTCTTTTGAGAGTTATGACTTCAGTAAGTCTTCACTTGATAATACTAGAGCTGCTAGAAATAACATGCTTATAAAGTTAATTCAAGAAAGACTTATGGACTATGAAACCTTTGAGCAGAGATATACTCCAGGTGGATTTGCTAATGCTTCTAAGGCTGCCAGAACTTTAAGAGAGTTGTTATTTGGTAATCTTGAAGGTATTGTAAGTAGAGAAACTGTAGACTTCAATGCTATAGCTGAAAGAGCTAAAGATAGTAAGTCAGACCCAGAACCTAACTATGACCCTTCAGACCCAATGACTATCATTACTTATAATCAGCAGAATCAAGTAGCTGGAAAATTGATTGGTATATTTGCTAATCAGAATACTAATCATGCTTTCTCCTCTTTAATGAGTGAGTTCACTCTGAAGGACCCTATTAGATTTGCTGGTCATAGTTATAATGATTTGTTACATGCTCCTAAAGGTATTGATGTTGATTTGAATGTTGCAGAGTTCTTGGCAGCTTCTGTAGATGCTGTAAAAGACCCTGTATTGAATTTCTTGAACTTGAATACTATAACTGCTGATGCTGGTGCTGTATTAGCTAGAATAGGTTATACAACCCAAGAGATTGGTTTGTTATTTAACCAACCTATAATTAAAGAGATATGTGAGTATAGCTTTAATAATGGTGTTACTGCTGATATGGCAATGAGAGAAGTAGTTAAGAACTATATGGGAGATGATACAGAAAGTCCTAAAGTTAACCCTGATGAAGACTTCTCTATCAACAAACTTGCATTGAATATTGTCAATGATAGAGTTATGAGAGAGCAAGGTAAGAATGCTATGGATAATCAGTCATTCAAGGCTGACCAATTGAAAGTAGCAGAATTATTCTCTCAGATTCAGACAGTAGCAGGTGATATTTCCCAGTTTGTTACTTCATCTAAGTTTACAGCTTCTAATGCAGTTGGTTCTACTTTTGGTGATTTATATTCTCAACAGATGAAAGTCAAGAATTATATTGATAAGTTTGTTGTTAAGAATGGTAAGAATGCTTTGTCTGTAAATATGAAAGTTACAGATATTATAGATTCTCCTATAACCAATAACACCAACTTGCAAGGAAGTAATCAGGAATATCTTAAAAGTCTTATTGAGAATCCTTTGGCTTATGAACAGGCTATGTATGATATGAACAGGAGAGCTGGTATGTTACTTAACAGTTACTATCCATATAATACTCCTTCATATAGTGGAGCTAGAAATAGATTAGCAGAACTTACTAAGAGTAATTTCTTAGATGCTGATACAATCAATAGTATCCATAGTGATATGCTTGTTTATATGCTTTCTCAGCAAGAGGATAGTTTATTTAATGGTGAGATGCCTACTAAAGATGGTATTCCAGCCAGAGAATATTATACTAAACACTTTGCTAAAGAAGTATTCAATACTCTTGAAAGTAATCCTGATTTGAAGTCTCTCCCTTTATTCCAGTATATGCAGTTTGTTACCAATGAAAAGACTGGTGATATAAGTATGAATGTACAGGGAATAGGTGGACTTGCTCCTTATCAGAAAGATGAGTTGAAAGAAAGTTGGGCAGAGTTACTTAAAACAGAGCCTGACTTAGCTAGAGACTTGTTCATGTACAATTTCTATAAGCTAGGATTTACATTCAGTCCTTTAGCTTTTATGAACCTTGTTCCTACTGAATTGAAGCTTGCTATCAAAGTAGGAAGAAAGTGGGATTCTAGTGCTAATGATGGAAATGGTGCATGGGTTGAAAGGAGTTATGTAGACTTCCTTAATGATGTTAAGGAAGGTACTGTTACTGCTAATAGTGAGAAGTTTGCTAAACAGTATATATTGAACCATCTTGATAACAGGAGACTGGTATTTACAGCAAAAGGAAGCAATCTTAAATATCTTAAAACATTAGTTTATAAGAATGGTGAAGCTGTTTCTAACTTTACTCTAGATGTCAATAAACTTGGTGATGATGCTAAGAACTATACTATTAAGGATAGTACATTACCAAAGAACTGTGTGGCATTCAGACCATGTATAGTAGTAGATGGTATAACATATATATGTGATAGTAGCAATGATAAGTTCAATGTAAGTTATGATGGGTCTATAACCTATTATAAGGTATCTCAATTAGGTACCACTAATAAATCCCTTCAATATGTATCTGACTCAGAATCTAGATTGACAGACAATGAGCAATATGATAACAATATGGAAGGTAATAGCTCTCAGGAATTTATTCCTGAAAATACTCCTAACTCTTTCAATAGAGAAGAAGCTATCAATCAGATAATTGATTATGGCATCAAGAATGGAGAATTCATGGCTGAACAAGTGGAATCTATAAAAGAGTATCTTAATAGTCAGTCAGATGTAGACCTATCAGACACTGTCAATGCAATAAGGAATGAGATTCAAAATAGTGGTTTAACTGATAATACAGGAGAAAAAGTTTGTTAATATGGCAGATAAATGTTCAATTTATGCTCATTGCACAAACTCTAAAGGTGAAGTAGTAGAAAGCAGGTTATTCAAAGACCTGCTTCACTACACTTCTAATAATAGGGAACTTGCAAAGGAGTATTATGGTATAGGAATTAATCCTAAATTTCTTGAAAAGGTACAAGGAAGTGCTAAGTTTGATGAGAATGGTGAAATTACTTTCCAATCATTGAGAAGTCTTGCTAAGCTTAATGTAGACAAAGATACATTGATTAATACTCTGAATAAGGATATAAACTCTGGCATTTATGATTATGAGGAAGCAGTAAACAGACTGCAATCTTTTAATAGAAACAGCCAGTTTAATAATGAATTTATGGCTACCATTAAATCTACAACAGATGGTAAGTATTACTTATCTGTAGTTGAGAAGAATCCTTCCAATGAATTAGCCCTTAATCAGGAAATCTCTAATAGGACTCTTCAAGACAGGATTAAATACTACCTGAATAAGGCTGGAGTCAGTATAGAATTCATTGAGAATGATGAGAAGGTAAATGGAAGGTATAGTACTAAAAATGCCAAGAAGACTGCTGATGGCCTATATCAGTTAATACAAGTAGCTAATGGTAAAAATGTAACTGGTGTATTGGCAGAAGAGGCAGGACACTTTGCTATAGGTGCCTTAGGAAATTCCCCTCTAGTAGAGAGGCTTATGAGGTTATTAACTCCAGAGGTACAAAAGCAGATAGTAGGAGATGAGTATGATAGTAAATATCTAGGAGAGTCTTCCAGAAGAGAGATAGCTGGTACCTTAGTTGGTCAGGCTATAGCAGGTAATATAGATGATAGAGCACCTTGGCAATCTCTTGTTAAGAGAATAGTCAATACAGCCAAGAGAATATTTCATAGCATAAAAGGAGATAGCATTGCCAATGCTGCATTAGAGGCTGAAAGAATTGCAGATATGATAGCTAAGGGATTTATGTCTCCCAACTTTACAGGTAGTGTAGAAGAGGCTATTAAAACCAAGGAGACCTTATATAATGCTCCTACTTCCTTTAATGTTAAAGTATTCAAGCTGGCTGTGAGCAGGCTTAAATTGCAAGCTTCAGAGATGAAGTCTATTAGTAATACATTATTTGATAAATTCAATAATATAGTGGGCCAGGTTGAGAGTGGTAGAAACTTAAATGTGCCCTCTTCATTTACAAATTCAATTGCTCTTGAAGGGATAACAGAAGCTATATCACTAATGAGTGACTTAATGGTAGCTGAGATACCTGATATATTGGCATCAATTGACTTTGATAATGTAACTGACTTCAACTCCAATATGCCAGCTAATGCTAAGGCACTAAGAGTTGTTAGGACATTTGCTAGGAATGCTCTTGCATTAATAGACCTTATAAACTCATCTACCTCTAACATATCTGGGGCAAATAGATTACTTGGAGATACAAGGAATGTTATAATTACTGACTTTCTTGGTAACAGAGTATCATATAACTTATTAGATATTACTGATAAGTTGAACAAGCTACTTACTGGTAGAAATGGATTGATTAATGAACTCAAGAATAAGGAAAGTCAATTCTTCCTTAAATTCCTTGAAGGTGCTAACTATGGCAATAAATATATTACAAGAGCAGCCAGAGTCATATTCAATTGGGAAGGTAGAGGCAATAACAAGCTTATTGAGTATAGAGATTCAAAGGACATTCCTATATCAGATTTGATGAGTGACTTGGAGAGTGATATATCTCTGTTTGAAAGGTTCCTTGCATCTATGTCTAACAATTCAGATGTTATAAGTCAGTTAGCAGATAAGACTGTGAAGCTAGCTAATAAGTGGGCAGATGATATGACTATTCAAGTTCAAGACCAACTTAGGGTATTACAGTCTAGGTTAAAAGATATTAAGCTGAGTAATACTGATATTTTTGTTGAAAGAAGTAACAGGGATGGTACTATAACAGGAAACATTATATCAGCATACTGCTGGGGAGATTATGAAAATGACTGGCTAGACTTCAAGAAACAAAGTATAGAGGAGTTTAACCAAAAGTATCCTAATCTTGATGGAAAATCTGACTTTGAAAAAGCATTGCTATGGGATAACTTCTTTAAACCTAAAGCTAAAATATGGCATAAGGGAGATGCAACACATATTGCCCATAGTCAGTGGGACAATCAGCAGCAGATGTACATTCCTAGCTCTGACTATGAAAGTGAACAGTATAAGAGAGATATACAGCCATATCCTGAAAGGGTAAAATGGCTTAATGAGTATATGCAACTTAAAGCTGATTTGGATAGTAGACTGCCTGAAGGTAATATGCCTTTACACAGAATGCCTCAATTCAAGGGTACATTCTCCAATAAGATTAGGAATAGGAGATTATTTGAAAATTCAAGTAAGGCTACTATACATACTGTAATGACTGAAATGAGAGATACTTTCTGTGAGGACAGTGAAGATACTGATTTTGGAAGTCAGCAGACATACAATACTATAGATGAGGATATGTTCCATAATCAACTTGCATTTGAAAGGGAGAAGATTAATAGGGTTCCTCTATATGGTGTCAACAAGCTGAAAGACCCTTCTGAGCTATCTACTGACTTATTCTATTCTACATTTGCTTATGCAGGAATGGCAAATTCTTATGCAGCTATGAGTCAGATTGTTGATACTCTTGAAGTTGGAAAGGAGGTTCTTAATAGGAGGACTGTAGAAGGTATTAACTCAGAAGAAAGTAGATTGAAGGATAAGTCTAGGGCTTATAATAGATACCTTAAATTTCTTGATAAACAAGTATATGGTATTGGAGTTCCAAAGCTGAAGATTGGCAATAAGCTAGTGCTTAATAAACTATTTGGATTTCTTACTGGATTTGCAGGTAAATACTTCTTAGGAGGTAATATTGCAGGTGGTATGGTCAATGTTGGAACTGGTTTTATAGAAATATTTAAGGAAGCTTTCTCTGGTGAATACTTTGATGTAAAAGATTGGGCCAAGGCACATAAATCCTATTATGGAAGTTTCATGCAGAATTGGTGGGGATATGGAAAGGAATTTAAGGAAGATAAAGTATCCTTAATGATTAGGCATTTTAATATGCTTAGTGAAAATAGAAGTAACCAAAGAGCATGGCACACAAGAGATTCTAGGATACTTAATATGTTCGGAGAAAGCCTATTCCTACCATATAAAGTAGGAGAGCACTACATGTCTTCTATGTCTTATCTTGCTTTAGCTAATAAAATTAAGTTGTATGATTCTAATGGCAACAGAATATCATTATTTAATGCTTATAAGGTAGTAGATGTTGAGGATGAAAGTGGAAATGCAGACCCAAAATATGGCAAAACTCTTAAACTAGAAGGCACATTCTTTAAGAGTAAAGAGGGTATCAAAGAATATAACCTTATACAATCTATAATAGGTCAGATAGATAATGTTCTTAGTAACCCTTCCCCTTTTGGCTCTGTGCTGAATCTTAGTCAGGAAGAGTTAGATTATATAAATTCCAAGGGCTATAATCTAGCTGACATGGCAGATGTTAAAACAAAGCTACTTGAGGATTCATATAAACTTACTTGGACTATTGATGATGAATCTGCTTTCATGGATAAAGCCAGAGAAATAAACAACAGATTACATGGTATCTATAATAACCAAGATAAAGTAGCTTTCCAACAGAATATGTTTGGTAATATGTTGCTAGCCATGAGAGGTTATGCCTTAGGTATGCTTGAAAGAAGATATGGTGCAAGCAAATATAATACTATACTTGGTGGAGAAACTGAGGGTTCAATGAGAAGCTTAGCTAAAGTTATTGCATCTACTTTTACTGATAGAGGAGGCTTTGGTTTAACTATGAGAGCCATATTACTGCCAGTTAGTAAGAAGACAAAACAAGCAATGCTTAATGCTGGATTCTCTGCTAATCAGTATTATAATATGAGGAGAAATATGGGTGATGCTATGTTTATCCTTGCATTAACTCTACTAAAGATATTGACTGCTAAAGGTGGTGGAGATGATGATGACAAAGAGTCTGAGGAGGAAGTAGACACTACTACTGGTATAGTTTACTACTTTGTAGCTAGATTGTTGAGAGAGCAGTCTGCAATGAATACTGCTTGGGGTATGATTGATGAGTCACAAAATCTTATGAGTATGATTCCTGTTGGTGTAAGTGGTCTTATAGATATTTCTAATCTGGCATACCAATTTGGTGGAAGCTTTGTAGCTGATGAAGATAATAGTGAATTTTACTATCAATCTAAGAAAGAAGGTATATATGAGAAAGGAGATTCCAAATGGGAGGTTAAATTCTGGAGAATGTTTCCTTATCTTAGAAGTAACTATGTATGGGAACACCCCTATGAAGCAGCTAAATCTTATGAGTATGGTAGAAAGGTTAGAAACTAATAAAACAATAAAGGCTAGAGAGGTTATCCTCCCTAGCCTTATTTTTTTTTGCCTTAGAATGGAACTTTAACTCCTTTACATTTAAGTTCATGCTCCATCTCTTCATCAGAAAGTTGATTCCATGATTCTTTTGTATATCCTACAGACTCTAGTACTTTAAGGGTTTCATCATTCCATAATGATACACCATCCTCAGTTATAAAGTTTTTCCAAACTCCCCAAGTTAATCTTGAAGGTATTAGCCTTGTAGGTTTAGGATTTACCTTAGTACCTGACTTCTTCTTTCTTCTATCTTTAACCTTTCCTATGTTTAATCCTGTATTTAAATCAACTGTAGGTTCAGTATTGTCAGCTACTGTAACTTCTTCAACTTTAACTTCTTTGGTCTCAGTAGGAGTAATAGTTTCAGTACTAGTCTGATTTACTGAAGCATCTTTTTCTTCAATCATCTTCTCTATTTCAGATATTTGAGACTTCTCAATATCAGTTAATTTCTCATATTGTATATTAGGCTCTCTATATCCTACTTCCTTAGGTCTAAACAACTGAGGCTTAGCATTTCTATATTCCTCACCATTAATAGCTAATTGATTACCTTCTATTACAGTATATTCATTAGTGCTGTTCTTCCAACCTTTAGGTTCAGGGTACTCAACTTGTATAGGAATAATATTCAAGCTCTTAACACTAATACCATAAGTATTCTCTAAGAACTTCTTATACAAAGATAATTGTCTTGCATACTTCTCTTCCTTATGTTGGTCTATGGAACTCCTTACAGTCTTCATATCATAGATATAGAAGTTACCTTCTTGGTCATAGGCTAGTAAGTCAAGTGTTCCAGCAACATCTATAGTATGTACTTTTCCTTCAGAATCTGTAACATTTAATGTACCAGTAACTGTAACATCTCTAGGTATTATAGTCAATCCCATAGCATCAAAAGAATTTTTCAGACTTTGGAGTTCTTGCACAAAATGTTTCCATTGTGCATTAGTAGCATTAGGATAGTCATAGAAGAAATCACTTATTAATTTACCATCCTCATGGAACTCTCCAGCAAAGAAATCTCTTACAAATTCATCCACACTAGTTCCTATATTTGTAGATGGTAATATCCAAGGACTATTAGGGTCAAATCTATTACCAGCTTCAGCATCTGCTTGAATTATTGAAGTTACTCTTGAATACTTCTTTCCTGTCTTAGTGTTAATATATCCACTTCCATCAGGAGCCAGTTGTATCAATTTAGAGTCCTCTGTAATTCTATCAGCTATAACTCTTGCTGCTTCTAACTTAACATTAGTCTTTTCTTCTACCTTTCCTTCAAGTACAGTACCTGTCTCACTATCTATTATAGCTTTATCAGATTGCACTTGGTCAGTAGCTGATACAGTAGGAGTATTAACAGGAGTAGAAGGAGCAGCATTACTTGGGTTAGATACTTCTACTGGTCTTATAGTTTCACCTGTAGAAGTGAAAGGGGACCTAACTTCTATTCCCTTAACTTTATACTCTATACCTTCATTACTCATTTCCAATATACCATCATCAAAGGCATTAGCTAGATTTCCCTTGACAGTATCTATACTATTTCCACTTTTTGGGTACTCTACCTGCCACTTTATAAAATCAAAGTTTCCCCTCTTCCTAGTTTCAGTTCCATCCATTATAAGATTCCTAAAGAACTCAAACTTAGTTTGTGGAGACACTGTACCATTAGTTATCCTACCTACTAGTATAGTAGTATTACCATCTGAGATACTTATAGAGAACATTCTTCTTCCATCCTCTAATATTTCTTCAGTAGGTGATATTACATATTTCCAATTCTGATTAGGTAGAATAAGATAGTTATTCATCTTTCTAGTCAGAGTATTAGACAGCTCATTTAATCTATCAGCAAACTCACCAGTAGGAACTAATTGCCCATCTACTCTATCCAATGTAATTTCAGAGTTATCAGGAAAGCTGGAAGACATTTCATCCAATACAGTACCTGCCTTGATTAACCTACTATTAGAATTTAATAGGGCATTTATATCACCCTCATTAAATAATTCTACTATAGACTTATTAGAGTTTCTGTCAACAGTGTTAGAAATAGACCTTATAAATACTCTAAAGTCTTTTACACTATCTTTCAAATTAGGTACATTTACATATAGGTACTTGTTACTTTCAGAGAATCCTAATCTATCAAGAAATGCTTTTCTCATTTTAGCATATATAGGATTCTTATACCTATCCCTCTTTGGGACACTTCTTAATGAGGTTTGGTCTTCCTTACTTAAAGTATTAAAAGATAGATTTTGTGCATTATTATTAGGTTTACCTACTGGTACTCTTTCAGGAGCCTTAGCAACTATTGATGCTAATGTTGAAGTCAGTATATTACCATTCTTATCCCTTATGAGTTTTCCAGATTTTTGGTTTCCCACTAACTCTCTTATCCTTCCTACATTTCCTACACCTTTATAATTACTAGTATTAGTTGATGGGAAAGTACCTATAGGCTGATACTTCTTGTTATCTATGATTAATGTACCATTCTCATCCTCAACCACTGCTATTATAGGAATATCCAAGTTAGTATAATTAGCTCCATTAGATTCCATATTAGCTTTTATTTCTTGAGCTAATATATTATCTGTTACAAAATATACTCTAGTGGCATCTTTACCAGTCTTTAACTTTCCACTTCTTATAAAAGACTCTATATTGTTCTTATCCCAATATTTAACTATTGGGCTATCTGGGTAATTCTCCCTTAACCACTGTATATCTGAAGAGTCTATTAAAGAAGACATTGAGTTATTATCAAATATGCTTCTATTGGTATCTTGAGTCTTCTGCCTTGCTCTATCAAATAGTGAAGGTTTCTTGTTTTCTGAAGCTCTCTCTTCTTCCTCCTTTTCCTTTATTTTTCTTTCCTGAGTTTGGTTTGTAATTTTAGATGCAGCCTGCCTCAGTAATGCAGATGCCTGCATAGCATCCTCATCATTTTCATCAGCTGAAATATCTAACTGATTAGCCTTTTGTACTAAAGCTTCACTTAACTCATCTGGGTTTTCAAACTCATTCTTACTGAAGCTGTTTAGTATTTCCTCTGCTGTATTCTTTGCATTTTCTGAATAATTATCAGAAGAGTTTCTTATAACTCTTGACCCCAGTTCAGCACTTTTAGCTACATCATCATTACTGTTTTCTCTAAATTCCTCTATAGAGTTATTACTCTCCTGTCTTGAAGAAGTATCAAATGGTTCTGGTTTTTCATCTGATTTCTTATCTTCTTTACTCTCAACTGTATTATCTGTAGTTGCTGAAGTAGTATTATCAGCTGGTAAAGACTGTTCCTCTACAGTCTTCTTTGCAGACTCATTGGCTTCCTCTAATGTAGTAGCTGCTGAACCAAATATGCCAGGCATAGGATTTACAGGCTTAGCAGGGGCAGATTGTTCTGTTGTAGTACTTTGTACCTCTACTGGCTTAGAGTTATTAGCTCTTTCATCTTCATCCCTTTTATAGTTCTGCATTACATCCTTATAAGTCTGTATTGCTTCACCAATACTAGTAAATACAACTTTAGTCTCATCAGGAGAGTTAGAGTTTATATCTTCTACATACTTTTGGAATAATGAGTTACCATCACTATCTACTTCAGACAGTGAATTAACAACAGCATTCTCATCATTCAAATCAACTCCATTGTTACTTAAATACTGTAGAGATAATGCAAACATGTCTGCATCATTAGCATCTATATCCCTAAAAGCATCATCATTTACTATCTGATTAAATAAACCTTCAAGAGTTTTTCTATCATTCTTATATCTCTCATAATTAGAGTTATTTGATTTGGATAGAGCATTTATTATAAGTCTTTGTTCTCTAGGAGACCCATTATCCATAAGTTTATCCATCTTCAGTGCAAAGTCCTTATAATCAGATATTTTATCTATAGATTCATACTTCTTCTTAGTAAGTACATCAGATGCAGCCTGCTTAGCTCTTTGAACATACATATTAAAGCTGTTAGGGTCTCTCAGTATCTCATTGTATTGAGTCAAGAATGACTGTTTAGCCAATTCCATTCTTCCAGCATCCTGTATCTTATTGTAGAAGTTTATATCCTTAGATGTACCTCTATCTATAAGATTACTTATAATATCTCTTTGCTCCTCTGAATAATTTGAGAGATTTTCTTTATTCATCATAATAGCTCTATCTATTGCAGGCAAAGCCATTATTTCAGATTTATTTAATACAGTAGACTCCTCTTCTACATTATCAATGCTCTTTAATGTATTAAGTACCTTATTAATAGATTTCAGCTTAGCTTTCTTCTCTTTCAGGATTTTCTTTTCAGAGTCTGTAAGGTTATCCTTCCTATTATTCAGATTATCAATATCCTTGCTAATGCTCTGTAAGGAGTTAGATAACTCTTCCTTAACTTTTTTAGCCCTACTTAATGAGCCATACCTACTTACAATATCTCTTAGTTCAGGAGACATGTTACTAACAGGCTTAGAGCTGTCAGTTATAAGAGATGCTATATTACCAAGTTCAGATTCAATCTTCTTGCCTCTACTATCCCAATCCTGCAAAGACATCTGACCAAATATAAGAGCTTGCTTTGTATCTTCATCTACATTGCCTAATGTTCTATCTATCTTATCAGACTCCTTCTGTATGGTATTAATAGTATTAAGTAGTTTATTGGCATTACTCTTTAACTGGTTAAGTACTTCTGTATCACTAACATTACTATCTTGAGTATTGATGTTGTCCCTCATAGATTTAATATAGCTATTAGCCTGTTCTGTACCTTCTTCAAGGTTAGCTACAGTAATAAGTTCATTCATAAATGAATCATAATACTGAGTTCCCCTCATCTTATCTAACATGAATACATCATTGATAGTCTTACCTAACAAGCTGTTTCTATATCCAAACTCATCATTACTTTTAGCATCACTCTCCATCTGCTTTGCCCAGTTATATGTACCTACTATACCATCAAACTTAGCTTTGTTATTAGGGTCTCTTAACCAAGTTTCTAAGGTCTTAGCATCATCATATAATTGTCTTTTTGTCTCAGCATTCTCTCTTATAGCATTAGTGATACCACTTCTCCAAGGCATTAGTCTGGTTATATGACCTAACCTGCTCTCTCCTTCTCTTCTAGACAAGTCAATTTCAGTATGGTATTTACCATCACTTCCTTTCACTCTTTTAGTATAATCTCCACCTCTAAATACAGGAGTTCCCATAGCTGAAGATATAGCACCATAAATACCTGATTTAATGGTTTCATTATCTACCATAGATTCACCCATAGATAGTAGGGCTGCTGTAAAATCTCCAGCCATATAATCACCTACTTCAGCAGAGCCATCACCATTATATTTATTTTCAATAAACTGATGAATATTATTGGCTGCACCTCCACTCATTGTAGCATTAGATACACTCTGTAAGTACTCTTCTGTAAATTCACCAAGTGGCTCTTTTGCTATATTCCAAGTTTGTTTCCAAGCTCTATACTTAGGAGTTACAGTAGTATTTGCACCTGAGCCTGTTATATCAAATTTACCTTTAGGAGTTGCCCAATTAAATAGTCTTGACTTTTGAAGAGTACCCTGTACAGTAGAAGACTGCAATCCAGCTTTTAATGTTTGGTTTATTACTCCATTAATAGCTGAGTTCACTAAGAAATTATTAACTCCTGCTTTACTAGCAGCAAACTCTGCCTGATTTAGAGCTTCTTCATACTTAGATGAATATTCATCCCAAGCTTGCTTATATAAATCATCTAAAATCTTCTTTGACTCTTTATTAGGGTTAAAAGAAGAAGTCATCCTTCCTGTTTCTCTATTCCTAGTAAGTTTTGACTTATTGTAGGCTTCCTGCATTCTTTTATTATACTCAGCCTCATACAGTTCCTTAAATCTTCTATCTACATATTTAGATTGAGCTTCTGCTATTTTTTTCTTGGAGTCCTCTAGAACTTCTAGTTTAGTATTAAGCCCTTCAATAACACCCTCAGTAGTTCCAGCAAGACCAGGGATAACAAACTTATTAGTAAAGTTTTCAGCCTTTTGAATAGAATTGAGAGTGTTTCTAGCCTGCATTAACTTCTGAGTAGTACTACCTGTCTTACCTAACATTGTAGCACTCTTCATACCTTTAAATGCCCATCCAGCCAACTTGGCCTCTCCATATCCAGCTAGCATAGATGCTACAGTAAATCCTCCTGACTGCATGGCTACAGGTATAGTATTTACATTGAATATTTGGTCAAATAAACTATCTGAACCACTTTGTTGTCCTTGAGTCTGTATTACCTCCAACTCAGATAATCCACTCTTTTTAGCTTCATCTAAGTTATTTATTGTTCCGTATTGGATAACATCATTACCAAATCTGGTAATATCATTATCCATTACAGAATTCATAAAATTCTCAAACCCATTCAGGCCTTTTACATCCTTATAATTGCCAGCAACATAGTCATAAGCACCTTTGAGCATACCATAAGTTCCTATAAGTGCTCCTGCTGCTGATGCCCCCATTCCTACAAAACCATTCCATGCCTTTTCAAACAAGCTTTGGTTCTTTGATGCTGTATCCTGCATTTTACCTTGCAGCCATATATTAGCACTTTCTTCTCCATAAGCATCTCTCTTGGAATTATACTCAGTAGCAATATTTTGCCAGTCATTATTTGTAAAGGGAAGATAATCAGTGTTTTTATACTTTCTATAATATGGTGATACACTCTCAGCAACAGTTCTTATATCTTTTACAGCATGGTCCCTATCATAGGCATTTTTAGCATAATCACTACTATACTTCCTCATAGCATTATCATAGGCTATTGACTTAGCCTTGAAAGCCTCTTGCTCTTGAGGAGACAGTTCATATCTTATAGGCTCTCTGACTCTAGTTGCATCTGACTTTACAGTAAATAAATCATTATTGGCACTATATCTTTCTGCACTTCTCCTAACTGCTTCAATAGAATCAGTATAGCTTTTATTATAAAAGGCATCCCTCTCTTCAGGAGACATCTGTTTAAGGGCAGAGTAATCTTCTCTGTCCTTAAACTTTGCCTTAAACATTTCATTTCTATACATTCTTTCTATTTCATCAGAAGATTTTCCTGAAAGATATGCACTATATTTCTTTTCCCAATTGGCTCTATCCTGAGCTGTCAATCCTTTTAATCCTTCTAAAGCCATATTATTAATTTATAAATCTCCAAACCCTATAGGTTCTTGAGATGTATTTGATTCACTCTGTTTTAATCTTATTTGGTAATGGTCATCTGAGAATGAGTCATGGTCTTTCCATACTTCTACATCATCAAATGTTAAGCCATACTCAGCTAACTTAGCTACCAAATTAGTCTGCATTGAGTTACTTAGGTCAGTAAATGATATTTGTTCTTCATCTCCTGTATCAAAGCCCTTTCTCTTAGTAGTCCACTCTTCATTAGATAATCCTTCTTGGAAATCTGTAGTAGCACTAGAGTTGTTCCACATCTTAAATTGTAATCCAGAGAATGGCTTCTTATCTTCATTCTTACCTTTTGAGACACTAGTAGATTTAGGGGCAGCCATAATTTCAACCTTTCCATCAGGGTGTATTATCCTAACTCTTCCACCTCCAACATCTTTAACTCTATCTCCATTAGGTAATTCAGCTCCTAACTGCTCATCTTCCCATCTATCCTTAGACCACTCAAACTGTTCTCTAGCTAAAGCTAATCTTTCTCTTTCTGCTGGGTTTATATATCCCCTATTAGCTTGATAACTTTCATTATATGATATTCCAGACATTATACCACTTATAGTATAGTCTATAGCTCTACTTAAATTTTCCTTTGTAACTCCTGACTGTGATACTATTCTATTTATAGCATCTTTAAGTTCAGGTATATTAGATTGGTTTAATAAGAACTTATTAGCTGCATCTGCTCCATATCCCTGTCTTATCTTCCAGTATTGACCTTGTAATGCAGGAGATACATTCATCATTCTTGATGATGCAGATATAGCAGCTTCCTTACCTTTCTTATATAAATCATCTCCACTAACTGAAGTATAACTTAACTCTGGATTGTCTAGAAGGTCATCTAATGATATTAAAGAGAAATCCCTGTCAAACATGATTGATGGATTAGCTGCTCTTAACTTTCTCTGTTCTTCTGCTAACTTGCTTTTTTGATTATATACTTTCTCTATTGGTACTATATCCTGTGAGTACCTATTCCTCATATTTAACAGTTCTTGCCTACTTGAAGCATTTAATCCTTCTCTTACTAGTTTACTTGCCTTATCTTTGAGTTCATCTGAATATGTCTTATACATTCTATAAGTCTTAGGATTAGTCTGTTTATTAGCAAGTTTATCCCATATATTAGCTTTAGTAGCTAACTCTGAGTATTGATTTTCAAGTTCTTGATGTGCTTGTGTAGCCATTAAAGCAGGCTGAAGTAACTCTTGGTAAGAGAAAGGACTGAATTTTGACCCTACCACTAATGAATAATTTGCCATGTTACTTTCTCCTCTTTTTAATAGTTAAATACCCACCTTTACTTCTTTTCTTACTTGCCTTCTTCATTGACTCAAAACTTTCTGCAAAGTGAGCTTGGTCATCTTCTTTAGATTTATCACCTAGACCTTTATACTCGCCCATCCAATCATACAATAGAACAGAGTTCTTTTTTATCATATCCTTGATAAATTCCTCTTTACCAATATTTCCTAATGAGTCAAATAAGTTAGTAAGATTAGCACTCATACTAGCACTTCTTCTATTATCAATAGCATCTCTCATTGCCATAGCATGTGCTACTCCACTTAATCTTGAACTCCTTGCCTTTAATGCAGCTTCCTGATTAGCCATTGCAGCTTTGAGTCCCATTTCTGAGTTAGTCATATTAGTACCTCTATTGAATGTCTCAACAGCTTGTCTCTGTGCTAGATTATACTCTTCAGCTTGTCTAGCCAAGTCTCCTAATCTGCCTAAAGCATTATAGTCTGCTGCAAGTAAAGCTGCATTTCTTGAAGGACTTGTAGTATTCATAATAGCCCTTCTTGTAGCACCTGCCTGTGCATTAAGTTTATTCAAATAGAAGCTTCTGTCAAAAGGTCTATATTGTAAGTAGTTGCCTATTGGAGTATATTCTACTGGAGTATAATTACCTGCTTGATTAGCTGCTTCAAGTATTGTATCTGCACTTGTATAGTCTGGTCTACTGAATAAGTTCTGTCCTAGTCCTATTGCAGCTCCTACTACAGGTGCATATCTTAGCCAAGTAGCATCAAATCCTCTTCTATCTGTATTACCCTTTCTTTTGGGTACCCTAACTTTAGCAGGAGTTGTATCTTCCACATTAGAAGGTATATCATATCCTACTTCACCAATACCTGATATTTCCATAGGAGACAGGCCACTAAATCCTGTATAAAGCCCATCAATACCTATAGGCTCTATGGTAGAAGGTATGTCATAATCCACATATTTAATCATGCTGGGTCTCTTTGCTATAGCTGTAACCTCTGGCATCTCTCCTGATTTCCAAGAACCAAACACTGGAGTATATGTGTAATCATCAGGTATAAGACCTCCTTCTGCATATTGTACTCCTTCAAGTCCATATTGCTCCTGTCCTCTAAGAGCCTCTTGCTCCTGCATTAACTTTATGAGACCATCTTCCAGCCCCCTCTTGCTTATTGGGTCATTGGGTCTTTCCTCAGACTCCTTTTGAATCCTTTTGGCAGCATCTGCAAATGTCAGACCTTTGCCACCTTTCAATTTATACTTCTGCTTCACTGAATCAGGTACTTTAATCCTGTTACTAAATACATAATCATTATAAATCACCTCTCCTTCTTCCACAAGATTAGGTATTCCATTATAATCAACCCCAATCTGTACTCCTTCATGTGGATTCTCTTCATGGTATCCTCCATTATTTATAACAGTGACACCATTGGTAAAATCTGCCCCATGAGTACCCATGAGGCCACCATCTCCAAATGGATTAAAAGGTATTTGTATATTAGGTTTGGTAATAGTTCTCATATTATAATCTGATAAGTCAGACAGACTGGGAGTGTGCATCTTGTCATATACAGACCTTGCCTTCTTTCTTTTAGAGGTTCTAGAGAACTCCTCTCCCCTGACATATCCTCTTTCAAATGCAGAGGAGGAAGCCTCAGGAGTATTGGATTTCTTGAAATTGTTCAGACTTCTCTTACTCAACCAATTCATCCTATCTACACTATTAAGTGTATTTTCCAAGTAGTCCATTTGGCTAGGCAGATAAGAGCTTTCAGGTATTCTGGCACCTCTCCATTGCATGATTCCATGTGCTCCCTTTCCACCACCTCTGGGATTATAGGCATAGGGATTGAACCTTGATTCCCCATATATTGAACTGTATACAGCAGCCTTTTGAGAGTTATTAAGTCCCATGTTATTTACCCTGTCTGCTATATAGGCACTGTAAGGCAAAGTAAACTCTTCATCTATCCATCCTCCATCATCATGTTTCCACTTTCTAGCATTCAAGGCAAAGGTAGCCATCTTCTTTTGTGCAGGAGTACCATGCTCCTTGAACCAAGATGCTGACTTTCCAGTCCTCTTTTTAAGGGCAGTAAACTTGCCTCTGTTCTCAGGCTTGATATGAATCTTACCTCCCTTTGCCATGTAATTGGACATAGCTCTTAAATCATTCATCTTATCGGCACTTTCTATTGCATTATCATAACTTAGCAGTGCTCTGCCTCTGGCTATCTCCTGTTCCTTCTTCAACTCATTGTATAAATTTTTTGCCTTGTTACTGAACAATCCATCTTTCCCAATATCTGATTGGGAGAAGTCTGCTCCAAAGTCCTGATTAGACCATTGATTAAGTATAGAGTCATTGCTACTGCTATCAACTTTAACTGTACTCAGGGCATTATTGGAGTTTCTGACATTATTGACATTTTCCTTATTAATCTTTGAACCGAATAATGCATTGGTTATACCACCTATCAACCCAGTACCAGCAGACACAATGCCTCCTAATAAAGGGTTGACTGTGCTAATGGCAGAACCCACAGTACTTCCTACTTTGTTGACTGCATTGCCTGCTCCTGAACTTAGTCCATTACTTATTAAACCATTTGCTGCATTACCAGCAGGGCCTAATAATCCAAGACCTAGTTTACCTAAGTTTTCTTTGGTAAAAAGCTTGCTAATGTCCCATATACTACCACCATCATCATATCTATTAATGATACCAGTAGTAACAGGACTATTGTGTTTCCTTATAACTTTTCTATTAACCATGTTATAATAATTTATTTGCAAAGATAAGTAAAGTATCAGAATTATACAAGAATATTATTTAAAAAGTAAAGGGAAGATAAGTTTATTACTTATCTTCCCTTCAGGCTATCTCTATCAAGTTATTCAAAGTAGTGCATCACCATATCATGCAATATGGTCTTATTTGTATTTTCAGATTCCATAGATAGCTTAAGATATAACCAAGGATTTCTCATCCTGTCTTTATTGTTTGATTTATCCCTTGGTATATTAGCCCTCCATATCCTGAACTTCTTCTTGAGACTTGAAGGTCTTCCAAGTACATGGGTAAGCTTGGATTCACCACTTTGGTATTCATTCCAAACACTGAGAGTATCATAGGTTGTATCCAATAGCTTACCTTCACTGTTCCAACTGTCTGCCCTGAACTCAAGAGTATTGAATATCTTATCCTGGGTCATATCAGGATTGGATATGACAGTAGTATAGAAAGGCTGGTAACTGTTAAAGAAGGTATTATAATCACCTTCATTGTGCAGCCATAGCTTCCCATCCTTTACCCACAGTCCCCTGTCTAGTATATTGGAGAAATATGGCACATTCTCATAGCTATAGAATGAAGAGAACTGGCCTAATGGTTCTGAAAATGCCAAGCACTCATCCTTGCTTATGAAGAGTACATCTCCATTTACCTTATCATAGTATGTTACAAATCCACTAAAGTCTTTAGGATTCCATACATTTATTCCAGTTGACCTACTGTTAATCCATGAATGGAATCCAAGCCTATCAGAGATGTTATCCAACTGGTTGTTGAGTAGGAAGATACCTTTGGTAATATCATCTATAAAATAGGTACCATTAGGTGTCCTGCATATAGACCACTTATTAGAACATCCTATACTATCAGATAAGTACCTCTTACCAGTAACTTTTCCACTGTTGGCAATTTCAATAGGCACTCCATTAGTGGGAGAAATCTGCACATTCTCATTATACAATATCTGACTAATGCCTTTATCTTGAAAAGCAAGGATATTATTATTATGTATTCTCAGAGCTGTTATACTACCCTTATCACCATCAAAATCAAGAGTGGATGCAAGAGTGATATTGGTCCAAGCATCAATAAGTTCTCCAGTAGTCTTAGTCTTAGTCCAAGTAACCACATTAGGAAATTTGTTCAATACTGAAGTATCATCAGTACTTACCTTATAGGTAAAGAAGTTATCCTTTTGATTGTATACTTGATTTAGCTTGTTAAAGTTCTCAGGGGTTATATATAGATTAGAAGTATTGCCTCTATTATTGTCATACCTGCCATCTAGATTTACCCTTGTCTCACACATAAATGACATTATCTCAGTCACCGAGTTTTCATCTTCCAAAGTAAATGGATAAGTCTTTAAATGGTCATATCTTTGGAAGTATGTGTCTCCTTCCAAGTACTTTACAAAATAAGTATGGCTGAGGTCATCATCATAGAAATAGGTAGTTTTTCCACATGGTAACCATTGATTACTCTGTATAGCATCATCAGACTCTCCTCCAAACCTATTAGTGACATCACTTCTGTATAATTCTGCTAACCACCACCAGCCATATTGGATACTTTTAACTGTCTTATTAGGACCAGTACCTACAAAGTCTCCTATAATATCCTGAGACACAGAGTTGTATACTTCCAAAGTATCCCAGAAGTTAGGGGCACCATCATGAGTTATTGCAACATGGTTTACAGGCCAACTACTAGATGTAGGCTCTCCATAATCATTACCATCTATGATAGTAGGCAAAACCTTATATGAGTACTTACCAAAGTTGTACTTGTCTTCAAGTACAATAACAGCATGAGGGGTAGACTTGTACTTTATGTGTACAGGGTCATATGCCTTATTTATTGAGTTATTAGTGAAAGGTATGGTAGGTGTAAAGTCACCAACATATATGTCGTGGTTAGTATGTGAGATATTATTCTTATTATAGGTGGAAGATGTTACAATCTGGTAATAATCACTACCTGAATATTCAGTATTTGAAGTAATCTTATCTACATTTCCATAGTACACTAAAGTGCTTTTTCTAGAATGCTCCTGAGCTTTCAATTTGAGTGGAGTAACCTCGTTTGAATTAAAAATCTGTGCATCTGCAAGTTCCCCTGAATCCCATGTACTAGTACTGCTAAGGTACAGGTTAATGGCAGAGAATTTCAAATTGGATAGCCTCTTATACTGTAACTTGGCAGGTCTATATCCATTCTCATCTGCCCAGCCTGTACCATCAAGACCTCCACTCCTATGCCAAGGATATGTGGCAAAGCCTATCTGCATCCTTCTATATTGTGGGAGCAGCATATCATTACCAAAGTCTCTTTGAATATTATCTATCCAGTTGATATTAGCCAATTGGCTTCTGAATGCCCAAGGGGACATGTTGACACTACCACAAGACTCCTTATAAAACCCTATTGGTGGGAACTTCTCATTATCTGCGCCAACCAGGGTAGTTCCTGTGGTAGAAGTTACAATGTCAATATCCCCTACACTGGCAGTTACCAAAGTTGCACCTATTATCCTCAGCTTACACTTGGAAATATCATAATTCTCAACTTCACTGTTAAATTCAATATCTGGGGAATGAAGAGTAACTATTGATTGGTCTACAAAAAACTCATGTTTATGCTTCTCCACATATTCACTAAAATCTATCAGCAAATGGTGTCCTCCTGCAAGGCGTGGAGTGGCAGGAGGGTAGGATATATTCTGTATCTCCGCATTCCTATGAGTGTTTCCTGGTATAGGACTACTATGCCTACACTCAGCCCAAGTACCTGTATCAATCAAGGAAATATATATATTAACCGACTCATTAGGAGAATAAAACTGCTTATCATTATTTATTATACCATATCTTGATAAGGTTTGGTCACTATATAATGCCTTTTCAGGAACATCAAATATAGGTGACACATCTGGCAAGCCTGCACACCCAGACTCTGACCTCATCACATCAAAGGGAATGTTGGGTCTTGAGAACCAAGAAGACTGTACAAATGGGGAATTATTGAATCTGTCACCAACATTATAAACAGTGGGACATAAAACTCCTTGGCATATTACTTCTCTATCCCCTATAGAGGGATATACTATTATAGGTCTGAATCCAATATATCCTAAATCCTTTAGTTTACCAATTATGGTATCATCATTGAATGATACCTTAGGTATGCACTTATAGAATACCAGACTTGAAACACCAAAACTACCATATAAGTCATTAGTACTGGGTGTTTTGGTAATCTGAGCGTCTTTTATGAATACTGGAGAAGACCACCTGCCTGACTTATGCTTAAACTGTATGCCAAATCTGTACCACTCCAAATATTTAAATATCTTAATAGTGTTAGAGTTGTTATTCAACTGAAACTTATGTTGATAATATCCAGAAGGTGTTCCCAAATTAATTGTGGTAACTGTATTGAGGTTTACATTTAATCCTCTGAAGTACTCTCTAATAGAGCTATCAGGCTCAATTCTATTAACATTGATATTTCCTAAGAATAATGTATTGTCCTTTTGGCACATTGTACCACAAGATATGTCTTCTCCTCCCAAGTATAATAATTCAGTAGGGTCAATACTCTCTCCAATATTACCAGTATCTGTAAAACTGATTGTTTGAGTAGAGGAAGATAACTTTATATCTTGAACTCTTTTGACAATGGGAGTTGAATCTTGTGTAGTTCTCAGTATTGAATATAATCTGACATACTCACATGCAACATCTTTAACAGACACTGTTACATTAAAACTCACAGATAAAGAATCCTCAGGACTACCTCCATTATCATACTTTGTTATGTAATATAGAGGAGATATAGCCAGTATATTGGACTCCTGAGCATTCTTGGTATAGACTGTAACACAATATTGTATTACCCCTGACGGGAATATCCCACTATACCCTTTTTTTATATTGGTTATGTTAACAATTGAACCAGGATTCAAACTCATAACAAAGTCAAAAGAATTGGGTGTGTAATCTTCTATAGAAGTAATATTGATAACTCTGGGCTGGTTTAATCCATCAGTCCAATATACTTTCTGTATGTTATCATCTTCATAGAATGACAATGTCTCTATAGGATATAGAGGATTAAAGTTAAGATTACCTTTGTTACTATCATATAATATTACTCCATGCAAGCTGTCCTTGTCAAACCATATCTTATATATGTAATCTTTTCCATTGTCTTGGTCTGTAGTGAACAGTACTAGATAACCATTAATTGTAGCTTGTCCTATAGGTAATCCCTTTATAGAGTCTATACCTTCTATGTTTGATACCTCTTTAGTGCCCTTCTCATTTACTATGCTGAGCAGGGTATTATCATCAGTAGACATTATCCTTATATTCTTGTTCTCATAAGCATACTCAGAAGAGAATTTGCTTACAGACAAGTCCCTCTGCATACCTTTTATCTGCCATATAGATTTCTTTATCATACTATTGCAATTTTATATACTCTTTATTGCCAAGAGAAGAGAATCCATTATCAAACTCACTTGTCCTTTGAATAAGAGTATTCCACATTCTGCTTATTGATTCCATTTCAGATTGTGATGGTATAGTAAATTCACTCTGTAATTGTCCTGCTGACCAAGCATATTGTTGTTGGGTGTTCTGTAATACAGCAGGAGAAATCTTTCCCATATCAAACAAAGTAGTGAACTCTTCCATCTTAATATATAGCTCAAGTGTTCTCATAAACACAGGATTGTCTATGAGCAATGGAAACCCATCCTCATCTATTGGAACAGACTTATATGAGACTATTATATCTCCTGACTTGAAGGAAGTATATATTACTCTGCCTTGTGTCTTAAAGGCAAACTCTTGCGGTCTTTTATGTCCTTCATACTTATCACGATGTTCTCTAGGCATGAAATTATCTGTCATACTCCTTAAACATATCCCAGTCTTACACTCTTTAATCTGATTGATAGATATTAAATCACAAGGAAGCTTAGCTCTAAAATCCTCTATATGAAGAACTTCTTCCTTATCTTGATATAACTTTGGCATACCAAATATACCAATAAAGTCAATGGTATATTGTACAGCCTGCTCAAGAGTCACATCTTGAAGAAGAGGATGCCTTAGTACTCTACTTAGAGCCTCTCTTATATTTATGTATGAAATTTCACTTATCATATTTTAATCTCCACTTATATCCTCCAGCAGACTTCGTAATATTATTACAGCACTTATTTATACTACCATAATATATACCAGTACATTTGGAAGCTTCTGTCATTGAACTATATTCCCTTATAATTTCACCTGTGTGCTTATCTAACTGTAGAACAGGTTTACTAAAGAATTTACTAACTATCTCTCTATGCTTATCTGAAATCACTTTTCCTTTATTAGACCTACTAATAATTCTCTTTCTCTCTTCAGAGAGTTTAATATGTTTGGATTTCATAATAGCAGACACTTTATTTTTAGTTTCTTGAGATACTATCTTTCCTTTATGAGCTTTTCCTATTTTGTCTCTCCATTCTTTACTTAGATGTTTCCCTCTATGAGCATCTGAGAGCCTTCTCTTATGATTTTTAGATAATGGGGATTTTCTACCCTCTCCTCCATCTGTGATATTATATGAGATACCTAAGCCCTTATAATGCCTGATAAGTTCTATCTCTAATCTTTTGGCAGTATTCTCATTTAAGCCCTCAAATAATACCTCATGTTTGATATTATTCCACCCATATTTCAATATAGCATTATAAAAGTATGTACAAGCAATATAGCCTTTACCACTTTGCCATCTCCAATTGGGATTACTTTTAGAGGTAATCCCAACATATACTTTGCCTGATGGAGATGTATGTCTATATAATATCCATTTCTTATCTTTCATGTAAGTATATATTTATATTATCATAAGGATTATGTATATAGTTCTTCTTAGGGGTTACTGTTATTTCAGGTAATACTACTCCTCCCTTATAAGTCATCACAGCTTGAGGGTCTTGATTATTATCATTAAGACCAAATAAAGTATAGTTAGGATTTTCCATTCCTTTATCAGTAAGTTCAAACTCCTCAAAAGAGTTCCATTTACCTCTACTTGGATGTGTAGGATGTGCAGGTTTCTTAACCCTGTCATCCCTATGTCCTCTTTCATCAGGATAATATCCTAATCTATTGGCTTCTTCCTCAGGAATAGTAAAATCATAATGATGTGAAGGTTCACCTAAATACTCTTCTCCTTCAAAGTTTCTGTATATAGCATCAACCAAAGAACCAGCACTATAAGGATTAAGAGGACCCCCTTTAGCATATCTATTATAGGTGTCCCTAATAATTTTTAGATTAGTGATACCATTATCCAATCCAATTTTTATATAAGCAGCTCTATCTGCCATTGATAAATCATTCCAACTCACCTTTCTTTAAATTTAAAAGCATCTATCTTTCCTTCTTTTATTCTTTGTTTTAATCTCTTCTTCAGTTCTCTATTGACATTAAATTCATAGAAAGACTGATTATTATAGTCTGCTAATTGTCTATTATAGTAGACTTTAAAGATTTCTTTTTCTTCTACTTTAACAAGTGTCTTATTCTCATAGGCTTCCTCATCTTCATACCATAATTTAAGAGTTCTATCCCAATCTATAGGTAGGTTAGTCTTAACCTTTTCACCATCAAAACTAACTCTCGCATCATATTTCCTTAGCTCTATTCTGCCCATTCTATGTGGTAACTTAATATCATTACCATGAAGGAAACTATCAGCTAAGTAGTCATTGACTTTCCTTATAATGCTGTAGAACTCATGTTCTGTAAGACATCTTCCTATATTGAGCCAACTATTCTTTCTTATCCACTTATAGGCTGAGTAAACCCCAATTGAGTTAGTAACTTTATGTTTTCTTGGACTACTAAGATGCTGAACCTCGGACTTAAATTCTTCATAAGTCATACTTCACCTCCCAACCTTTAATATTGCTTCTCTTATTGTTAAGCACATCTAATATGTGTGCATTAGAGGATATACCAAGAAATTTAGCAAACTTGTAAGAGGAAGAAAACTTCAGTATTTGTCCAGTGTTACTATTAGTACAAATTATTGGTTTAGCTTTCTTTCTTAAAGAATTATTTAGATTTATCAAATTCAAATCTTTATTACATTCATACCTGAATTGATAATCTCCACAAGTCTTCCTTTTCATATTAGCTGCCATTCCAATATTTCTCCTATCTAAACCATAATAATCAGCAGCTTCATTACAGGAACTAAAGGCATTAATCAATGTACCATGTAGATTATATACATAAATCTTCTTATTATTAGATTTATCTTTATACCTACCTTCTCCACCTCCAGATATATTACATAAGCATCCTGAATTGTTGATAATTCTGCCATAAGTAGATATAAGTTCTATTTCTTTACTCTTACATTCTTCTTCTGTTAAGTCATCATACAAAATTTTAACTATCCTACCATGCTTACTAAAACATCTTAGCCACAAATAATTTCTTGACCATGATGGACATTGATATGCTCTTGCATAAATCTGACTATGGGAAGCTCCTTTTCTCTTCTTCCCAATACCTATGTAAAACAGCTCATTTGTATCAGACTTATAATGTCCATATACAAAATAACACCTATCTTTCTCTTCTTGACAAGACTCCATAACTCACTATTTGGTTGCTACTTCTGACAACTCATCCTTTGCATCATTGGATTCATCCTTAGGTCTGTACTCAGCACCTAATAACTCCTTAACTACAAGTTCAATCATAGGAGGTATAAGAGCATCCTCAATAGGAAATTTCCTATCAAGCACATCACACTCCTTATTGTCTCCACATTCCAATTCAGAGGCTATGCTGGCATCTTCAAATATAGCAGTTACCTTTATCTTGGAGAGGTAAAGGAATTGGGGATTCATAGAGATTAAATACAAGTGGTTATTCGGAGCAAGAGAGCAATATATTATGTTCTGTAGATATTTGTCATATCCTACATATCTCATCCTATCCCTGCTTATGAAGGTTATACTATTCTGATAGAAATCAATAGGATATACTCTGGTATTACTGACACTTAATATATTAGGTACCTCTTCCTTACTCATAAGATAGGTTCTGCCACATGAATCAGAAGGAGATACTGATTTGGTCAAATCCAGACATATAGTCTGATAGTTGCTTTCAGGTATATGCTTCTTAACATCAGAATATCTTTGCTTTATAAGGAATGCCCTATACTTATCTGCCAAAAGTATAATATGATTCTCATTGAAAGTAGAGTCATCTGATATACTCTTTACCTCATCCAGACATAAATAAACTAATTCTCTGTATGTCATAACTATATATGCATGCTTATTAATAAATAAAAAACTATTGCAAATATAGATATTTATAATCAATATTGCAATAGTTTTAATTGAATCTTTTGCAGTAAGCAAATATATAACTTATATAGTAGGAGTTCTAGGTTTGTTATCTTGTGTGAATCTTATCATGTCATCCTCAGATATTCTGATAGATCCCTCTTCACTATACACAGCAGAGCTTTCCTCAGTAGGAGGATATGGTATCAGGCATGAAGTACCAAATATACAATATAGGGCATTATTCATGCTATTGTAGTCCTTATCATCTATAAGGATAGACATTGGACCGCTAGTAAGCTCTTCTATCAAGGACAAAAGCAGTAACTTATTGACATCATTATAACACACATATCCTGTACTTGAAAGTACATTGAAGTATGTAGCTAATGCCCTTTCCAATACATTACTTAAGTTATCCATAATGAACACTCACATTTAGTACTTGTATCATCTGTTATCACACAGTTCCTAAAGAACTTGTTCCAATACTTTATTGCCAAAGTATAGTTCCCTGTCTTTAAGGAAGTAGTAAAAGCCTTCAGTTGAAGGTATTTGTCTATAAGCTGCTTGGGAATATTGCAAGTCTCCTCTACCCGTCTGATGCCACCCATCAGTGACTTATAAAGGTTATGCATATTGACAGCTATTCCTAAATCATAATATCTGTCATACCCACATGGAGTATCAGGTGCCATTGTACCTTTGACAGTAATATAGACAAAGAATAAGTCCTTACCAAAATCTACTGCTGCATTGAAATCTGTCTTGTCTAGGATTAATGTCACATGCTTGGAATTACCATCAATGCTTTTTGTATACACACTGCTTGATGATGGCCCAGAGGTTATGAAGGTATCCTGAGTATCTATGACTACTGAGTCAATATAGACATCATCATAGAAGGAGTATGCTTCTATAGAAGCATCAATTACCAACTGCCTGCATTCTCCTGAGGCTTTTAATGTAGCAAATCTTATCATATTACACAAATTAGGTAAATAAAAAAGGAGACTATAAAAGTCTCCTTATTTGTATCTCGCTTTTAGGAGATGTCTGTAATAGTAAGTCCTGTAGCAGTTTCCACTGCATTGATTATCTGATTGAGAATTGCTTTATCTGCACAAGCAATAGTTATTGTCTTTTCAGACTTTTGTACTGACTCATTGCTGCCTACATAGGCATAGTGTATATCAAGCACATTATATGTCTTGCTTGGGTCTATCAGATAAGTGGTAGGAATGTTGTTAGGCCAGCCAATGCCTCTGTAGATGTCTCCTCTTTCACCCATACAGAAGTACTCTAAGTCTGCAATAACCTTACCATTACCTATTGTACCATTGGTACCCATCTCTACAGTACCCCAAATTCTCTCATCTCCATCTACAATTATTTCAACTGGCTGTACAGTGAAATATACTGGTGTCTGAGACATAACACCTAATCTCCAAGGCTGTTCTACCTCAGTAATTCTGATGCTGTCAATGTCAGCTACAATTGCTGAAGTACCATCATAGTATGGGTTAGTACTATCACTCTTGCCATTATCCTTAGTAGAAGGAGTTACTGTCATATAACCATTTGCATCAAATCCTCCATTGCTCTTGGTTGTAGCACTATGTACCTCAATCTTAATCAAGGGAACTATTTCCCTGCTAAAGTTCTTAGCAATAGATTGAGCAAGAGTCTTGTAGAACACATCAGCAGTCATGCCAGAATAAGCATGAACTATGCCATATTTGAAGTATTGGTCCTCATCAGACATGCCCACATACTGTTTAAATGCAATTCTTAGGATATAATCCTGACCTGCAACTGGAGCACCACCATTAACACTTGAATCCAATGCTATGGTAGCTGACTTCATCTTGTAAGCCATGCTATCAGCACTAGTTGCCTTTGCATAGAGAATGTTTTCTATATCTATAAGGTCACTTCTCATTCTGTTATTAGCTCCCTTATATTCAAAATACAGGTGTTTCTTTTCAGTATCATTTGATACTGCAATAGCACCAGCAGTATCAGACTCAATTACATGGGAAGTCTTAAATGCAGTTGCTACATAAAATTGCCTTACCTGATTTGTACTAAATGTTGCCATTTTAATTTAATATTAAATTACACAATAGTTTATTTTGTTCTGTTTGTATCCAAACCCTTGCTTGCTATTGCAAGTCCTACTGCCCTATCAAGTATTACCCTATGCAATGCAGGATGTAAATCACACTCTGTTATCTTGCTTTCTCCATTTATGTTTAGATGGGCAGGCAATGCTACCAATATAATTGGGTTGGGTTTAGATAGGTACCTGACTAAGTACCTGCTTATATTATACTTTGATACTATTTCTGCAATCCCATTATCAATATCAAGTCTCAGGACTCTCCTGTATCCTGGACCCCTGAATGGATTGTTATATGTATTGTAGTAATCATCCAAGGTAGTGGGTACCACAAGTACTTGGTTACCATCCTTACAGCCTAGCTTATCATCCCTCAGCTCAACTGATTCATAAACTATAAACCACAAGTCACTAGGTAACTTGAAGAATACAGACTTATCAGATATTCCAGTAATGTCTGCTATTTTTTTAGTAGTGGTATAAGTCTTTACCAAGTTGCTCAGGTATCTCCTTATTTCCTCAGTCTCTTCAAATGATTCCCTGAATGGATTCTTACCATTGTATAATTCCACTAACAGGTCTTCTTGGGCTTTTGTAAGAAAGATTGATTTCTCATACTCGTTGAACTCAATTCCACCTGAAGAGTAGCTGTTCAATAGAACATCAAATTCATTAGAAAATTCCTCAGTTGTCATTATTCACTTCTTTGTCCCAGTTCAACACTACTTTTCAAATTTCCCATATAAGCAGATTTAGCTAACTCTACTGCCCTTTGAAGAATTTCAGGATGTAGTTCACTATTCAAGACACATGGAGATTGCTGTGATTCTCCATCTACTGATACACCAACCAAGTCCTCCAATACTATTGGTTTAGGCTTGATTAGATATGTGATAAAGTAAATGGCCTTGGTATCCTCTGGACTTTCACCTCCAGATTCTCCTAGGAATTGCTCATCTGCATCATGCAATATAAACCTGAACCCATTGCACTTTGTGGGAATTACAGTCTGGTCTTCAGACCCTTTAGGGTCTCCAAAAGTCTCTATAACTCTCCACACTTGCCTCTTTAAAGGTCTTCCATAGGGCTTGCTCAGGTTATTAAGCAAACTATCTAATTTTATAGGTACTACCTGATAATACTTATCTACATTATTATCTGTATCCTTAATGATTATCCTTTCTGATACCACTAACAGTATTTTGTCAATAAAGCTAGGGGCATTGAATAATACAGCTTCAGGAGCACTGCCATAGATATTTCCAGGGATTGTGACATCCTTCAAAATATCAGTTCCCTTCTTGGAATCCACCTTTATCAAGGGACAGGCTTCTTGCACTAGAAGAGTAGAGAAATCTATTTGTCTTTTGGCAGAATCATCAAACCCTTGCTGGTACTTGTTACCTCCTTGGGTAGAAGTAAAGTAGTTCTTTACTATCTCATTCTGAGCTTTTGTGAGAAACACAGACTTTTCATACTCATTAAGGCCTGGAGCTTGGTTACTGGATATATTATTGTAGAGAACATCAAATTCATCTGAAAACTCCTGTAGTGTCATAATCTTATATTCTTCTTTATTTTAACTTGGCCTCCAAGGAAAACTTAATTTCCTGATGTTTTGGAGAGTTCAGGTACTTGGCTGCTGTATTCAATGTAGGTTCCTCATTAGCCTCACATAGTGGAGTATTGTCACTTCTCAAGTATAGGAAACCCCCTCTATTTGAAATCAATCCTGCCTCTATAGCTCTCTTGATAAGAACCTTTGTAGAAAGCATTGGGTCAGTGATAACCTTCAAGAATATCTTGCTATCAGCCTGTATTAAGCTATTAACCTTAGTCTGCAAGAACTCAAGTTTAGCAGTCTGTGATGTAGGTCTACCATCAATAGTCTCAACAATAACTCTTAATATATCAATATCATCCTCAATCTTACCAAACTCTTTATAGCACATCATTGTAGTGCTCATATTATTCTTAGCAACCTTAGTCTCTTCACCCTCAGAAATGATAACAAACTGGTAAGTAGCCTTAGGAGTATCTTGCAATGCTTGCAATGAAGGAGCAATATAATCCTTGTTGGCTAATAGTATCTTATATTTGATATAATCCTCTGGGTCAGATAGATTGAAGTAGTTATCCTGCTTTGTCAATCTTACCTTATTGATACCATTCTCATTGGAATCATCCCAGAAGTTATCTACCTTCTTATAGATACTTAGTGCATTATATTCAAGACCCATCATTTCCTCAAGAAATGCCTTTTCCTTGTCTGTAAGGACATTAACAAACATACCTGAAGATAATCTTGGTACTACAAATGTTCTAACTGCACCCTCTGCCATACCTCCTGACAATACATGCTTAGGGTTATTACCCCACATACCTGTCAGCTTAGGTACATGTCTTACAATAATTCTCTCATTTCTCAGACAACTAACTAAGGCATCATCAGATACCTCTACTTTCTTTTGTGTCTTCTCAGGGCTTTTTACAGTAGCCTCTTCTTTTGGTACTTCCTGAAGTGGAGTCTCTGTATTGTCTATATCAAAGTCAGGTACAGTATAATCCACCTTCTCTTCCATTTTCTTTTCTGCCATATCTTCTCCTTAACTTTTTGAAATAAAATAAGGGGAGGGAAGATTATCTTTCCTCCCCTTTTATCATTAGCCCTGTAGAATTGCAGGGATTAGTGACATAGTTCTTGTTGGGTCAAGAACACAGATACCAAGAGTAGCCATTCTGTGAATTACAGCAGAATCCTCATCAAATGACATGTAAGGATTACCCTTTTGACCTGTGAATGGGTTTCTTAGACCCCATTGATAACCTCTGTACTCATTGTCACCCTTAATCTTACACTTAAAGATATTAGGTTGGTCCATAGTACCAATGTACATAATATCATATCTGTAAGAGAATGCAACACCTCCATTTGGATGGAGTATCTTGTTTCTTACTGGGTCATCATAGAATGGGTCTACATCAATCTTAACTCTAACACCATTAGGAGCCTTATACTCAACAAATTGGAAACCAGCACTCAATGAGTTTTGGTGCAACTTAGATTGAGTCTTTTGAATAATACCAATAGAGCTGTTGTCAAGAACAAATTGTGTCCAACCTGATACTGTCTTTAGTACTTCCTTGTGGAATTGGATAGCACCTCTCTCACCAGTCTTAATCAAGAAGTATCTGTCTCCAAAGTCTAACTTAGAAGCAGAAAGCTCATATAGAGCATCTTCAAGAAGCTTCAAGCTGAATGTGTTGTAATACACAGTATTAGCAACTTCCATCTGCTCAAACAGAGCAGCACCTGTCTTAATAACATTACCAGACTTACCAAAGTTCATGTACTCACCATTGGCATTTCTGTTGCTTCTACCAAATGCAAGTGCATTGTTCTTGTACTCAGAGAATTGCTGTTCTACTTCCCAATCTACATTGTGCATCCACATTGTAGCAACTGACTTAGTATATCTACCCTCAGTTTCCTTAACAATAGGAATACCTACAGCCAGCTTCTTGTTCAACATAGAACCTGGAACCTTGTGTTGGATTCTTACTACAGACCACTCATTTCTCATAGAAACAGGGCTTGTAAATCTTACATCACCAACCTTTCTTGAAAGTTCCTTCTCAACAAATGCAGCTTCAACTGAGAATCTCTCACCTGCAAGCAATCTTTCAGCAGGAACACCTGCTGTGTTACCACCAGCAAGCTCTACCTTATACACTGCATTGGTACCTTCCATTCTAGGGTCTCCTAAAATTCTGAATTGGTACAGCTCATTTAGATTACCTACAATGTACTCACCATCTGCAAACCAGTCCTCAGGGAAAACAAGATAGAAGGGAGCAGTGCCTACTCCAATCATACCACTGGCATCTGTAACAACAGTACCATTTTCATCTCTTGCCTCTACAAGAGGAATGTTTCTCCTTGAAGAACCAATAACATCCCAGTAGTATTCATTATCATCCTCAAACTCTCTTGTTGGGAATTGATTTAGGAATGTGTCAAGTGTCTTTCCTCTATAGAAGGCCAGCAGTTGTACCATTAGGTTTGTAGCCTTCTGTGGAGCTAACTGAAAGATAGAACCAAGGTGGTTTTCCTTAGTAAGACCCTTCCAGTGTTGGAAGCCTACCATTTGAAACTTACCTAATTTTCCAGCCATTGTCAAAAAATATTAAAAATTATAAATTATTTTTATAAAACCATTAGTAATTTTATTTCTCCATAAGTAAATACCAGACTTAAACATAGCTTAGACATCAAGATTCCACCCTTTTCCTATGAAAGATTCAGGGTCCTCATCAACTCCACTGACAAACTTTAGATTACCATCTGAGGTTCTTGCTGTGTTGTTGAGAGTATGTTCCAGCTCTCTAAGACCTTTCTTTACTTCTTTCTTTACTTTACCTTTCACCAAACCATCAAGGTTCTTAAAGCCATCAGTTAGTGTGAAAAGTAACCCAATGTTCTTTAGGAAGTCTGTTCTGTTCTCCATCTCATATTTTTGGATAGCAGTAAAGTACTCTCCTGTCTCTGGGTCTTTATACACAGGCTTAGCTATGTTATCATAAATCTTCTGTCTTGTTGATTTATCTATTGATAAATCCCCAAACACATCCTTGTCATTAAGGATTGATAATTTAAGCTTTTCAGCCTGTTTCTTTCTTTCTTTCTCTTCCTGTTCTGCTTCTGACTTAGCCTCATTGACAAGCTCATCATACTTATCTTTGAAGAAGTCAATATTACTTTTCAAAGCCTCTTTTGCATCATCAATATCAGTACCAGCATTGAAAGACTTTTGCACTTCTCTTGCAGCTCTTTCCTTACTATAACCTCTATTGATAAAGTCTTGATAAATCAGGTCTTTTCTAAGTTTTTCTCCCTTATCACCTTCATCAGAGATATTCTCTTCCTTAATAGAATCAAGGAAGTTTATAGTATTCTCATACTTTCTAATCTCTGTAGGTTCAACTCCAGCATTCAAGGCTTCATCAATTCTTCTCTGTCTTTCATCAAGACCTGCCTTTATCTGTTGGTCAATTAAATCTCTAAAGTCTTCAGGGTCTTTAACCTTAGATAAGCCCTCATCATCAAGGGCTGGGAAGATACCTTCCTCTTTCAAGGCTTTGGCAATGGAAGAGTAGAAGTTTTTGGGAGAAGTGCCATCCCCTTTAGGAGTGGTATCTTCCTTTTCCTCTGTATTTTCTTTTCCACTACCTACGCTCTCTGGTGTATCAGTAAATAAGTTATCTACATCAACAGCCTCAGTAGTTTCTTCTTTATCCTTATTTGGCTCCTCCTCTTTCTTAGGAGGCTCCCCATTTGCAGGTGGGGTATCCTGTGTATCCTCATCTTCTACAAACAGATTCTCAATCTCCTCTGCTCTTAAGATGTTATCTAAGCTAAGTTCTTCTTCCATACTCTTCTACCTTTTTGTTCTTAAAACAGTGCAAAGGTAAGTAAAGTTTTGCATATCTACAAGATAGTAAATAAAACACTTATTAGTAGCATATAAAAATACTTGTCTCTGGTAAAGTAGGCAGTATTGATGCCTTAGGAAGATGCTTTAATGTACCTATAATTGCTGTTGCCATATCTTAATATCCATATTGAAGAACTCCTGAAGGAGCATTTATAACACCTTTACATATCTCTGGATTCCATCCAACACCTAGAATAGTCTTTATGCTATCCTTTTGTCCTGCTGGAATTATAGTAATCTCCACATCATCATCAGATATATTCTTCAGTAGGAAGTTGACTCCAGGATTGAAGTCCCCTGAAGGCACCTCCTTCAGTACAGATATTTGAAGGCTATTTATAACTTGATTTGAAACTATTCTTGCATCCATAATCATTTACCTCTATTGTTCTTACCTTTTCCTTTGCAACCACACTTCTTTGCCATATCATAGAATTTTTATGGTTATTTTCTCACCTCTATTCTTGCCCTCTTGAAGTAGCTTATATAGCTTCCTGAATGTATCCTGACTATTCAGAACCTTACCAACTTCAGAGTTTACACCTACCAAGAGACATCCTGAAGTATCCTTATCTGTATTACCTGCATGTATAAGGATACCATCAAACCCCTTTACATTAAGAAGTCTGGGCAATTTGCCATTGCATGTTTCTTTGTAGAAAGATTTAGGCCCAAACTTAGGGCTATATACATCTAAAGTTACATCATAAGTTCCACTAGGGATTGCTGTAATGCCTAATTTCTTTAAGGATTTGATTTTAGCGACACTCATGCTGTCATCTAATCCTCTATCAGTATCTTCAAGTACATTACAGAACCACTTCCCATCTACAAGTAGGTTACTTATCGTGTAACTCTGTTTCTTCCATTTCCTGTCTACTATCAGTTCCATCGTACTCATTAAATAAATTCAAGTTTCTTTTTCTCAACTGACAAGTAAGGTCAATACAGATGGAGTTCATGAGACTGAACATCTGCTTCCTTAAATCCTCTATCTCCTGTTCCAGCTCTGCATTTCTTTTAAGAACCTCGTCAAGCCTGTCCTTGTTGTCATCAGACAACTTCTTATAAAACTCCAAAGACTGCTGCATGTTCTCTATGAGGTTATTATCTACCTCACTATTATACTTTCTTCTTGCAAAGAACCAAGAAGTCCAACCACTGATTATTGTGGTTATTATCCCTACTCCTCCAGTAATTAATATACCTAGGTCAATCATGTCATTTAATTATCTCAATAAATTTTTGCTGATTATTATTCACATAAGGACTATTTTCCACAATAGTAACTTCCACCACTCTATGTTTCTTCTGAAACCATCTAAACAGAAAAAATTTCTTAGGAGGATTTACAGTCTCTTTCTTGCTATGTGTAACTATGTATTTCTCACTTACAAATTTAGGATGCACTGTAATGACATTGGGAAATTTCATTCCCAGCTTCAACTGATACCATTTATCCTCAATCAGAGTATCAACATGAAATGTTGTTTCACTGAATATGGTATCTTGGAAAGTAACAGTATCTATCCTTTCTGATGTAGATAACAGATATTGTAAGTATTGCAAATCCTTATCCTTTATCTTCAACTCCTTTCTAATCCTGTCCATTTCAACAGTAATGGAATCACTGTAATACTCAAGCTGCTCAGCAGTTAGCTTATACACTCTATTTTCCTTCTTCAGGGAACTGTTCTCCAAGGAGTATGCCTTATTGTTATTCACTGCAACAGCCAACTCATCAGACATTTTCTTATACCCATTGCAGTAATACATGGAACAGGATATGGAAGCCAGCATAATCACTGATACAATACTTACTAATATCTTTCTCATAGCTATGTAGTTGGAGTAAATGAACTTAATTTGTTGTAAACTATAGAACCCTTGAAGTTGTATAATTGCCGATTAGAATTGATATTAGTGGGAGGCATATCCATGTTTGAACCTACTGAATAACTCCCATTAGATTTTCCATCATCCATCAATGGAAGCATAGCACACCACACAGAATTAACAGCATTACCATTAGAATCACCTACTGCTTGTGTCTTTGTGTAATTTGCACCATTAAACGAGTTACTGTAAACAGAAGTATTTCTCATAATAGCATTAGTCAGCTTATATATGTTGTTACCTGACATAAGATTGATAATGCTCTTATTATTATACTGAACCATGGTATATTGGTCATTATACAATACTATGTATAACTTAGCTAGTGAGGTGCCTGCAACAACAGATATTTTCATGTCTGAGAATAGCATATACTGTACACCATAATTGTCATCTCTACCACCATTAGTAGGAGTATATACACTTGAAGAAATCTGACCACCATCAACAGGTACTGCACATAAGACTGCCTTAGTCTGTGATAATTGGTCAGAGTCACTAAGATATGTAAATCCTAGAGGAGTGCCACTTTCAAATCCAAAAGAAACCCTCACCACAGGAATTGTTATTTCATATTTAGTTGTTACTATAGCAGGCTTTATATGCATTTCATTCACAAAGTCTTTTGTTTTATACCTTTGTAGGGAGTTGATATCAAATATATCAGAATGGCCTGCAAGCCAAGAGGCTGTACAAAATTGTTTTGTAGCAGAAGGTAGGGAACCTCCTACCTTCTTTACTGCCTCTATTTGTGTCATGAATTCTCTTCCCATACTCTTCTCATAGAATTTATCGTATTCTCAAGATATTCTATCCTGCTCTCCAGTTGCTTGTTCCTCATTACAACCTCCTGTAATGCCTTGATTGCCAGCACACCAAATCTATCATATTCTACCCACTTGGTAGAATATTTATCAGCTCTGCTGTGGACCATAGTAGCATATACACCACCTAGTGACAGAAGCTGGTCAGCTTTCACACCAAAAGTGCATCTTATACCATTTTCATCAGGGTGTTCCCATATATACTTTATGACATTTAATGACATCAGATTGTCCAGCACATCAGGCATACATGTGACTTCCCTTTTGAATCTCATATCAGAGCCTGAATTACCAGCACCTGACTTAAAGTCCTGATATACTGTCCAGCTATTACTCTTATTAACCAGAGCTAAGTCATCTTCCATAATTGTTGAAACCTCCAACATGCCCCCCTCTCCAAAACTAGCAAGAGAACCTAGGCTAGCAGCATCCTTATCTTCGCAGGCTAGATCTGCCAATGCAGAATTCATACTGACTAACCCATTCTTTGAGGTACTTACTACACTATAAGTAGTATTCTCCCAAGGAACATACACTGAAAGTACCTTATTGCCATCTGTTCCTGCACTACCTGATGGATAAGCAAGCTGAACAGGATATATTCTGTTCTGTAAACCAAAAGTAGTAGCAGCAATAGTAGATATTGTGCTAATCTCAGTGCTGGATACCTTTACACCACCTAGTTTAGTAGGTGTTGCCTTACTTAGGGAGAAAGTTGTTCCTGATAAACTAAGTCCAGCTCCTGCTGAGTAAGTTGTGTTATTGTCAGTCCAAGGGACATTGACATACATCTGATTTGAGGAATTAAGCTCAACAGGATAATTCTTGCCACTCTCAGGATACCCAATCCTAACCAATCCTAGTGTAGTTGAAGTAGCTACTCCATACTTAACTGGCTCTACTGCTGTTGGAGCATATATGTCAGTATTGGCACCATTAATATTAATGGTACCTATCTTTGTACCTGAAGACAAAGACCTGCTGAATGACACAGCATCTGCATCTGCTTGGATTCCATTAAGCTTGGACTTATCACTAGAACTCATAAGCCCATTGGCACTAGTAGTAGCAACATTATATGTTGTATTTGTATCTGTCCATGGTACATTAACATAAGCCTTACCAGAACTATCCAACTCTACAGCATAGTTCCTGCCATTATCAGAGTACCCTATCTTTATACCTCCTAATGCTGAACTAGAAGCTTGAGGTATAGAAGTTATACCTCCTGCACCAATCTCAGTCCAAGAAGACCAAGAAGATGACTCATAAGCTCTAGTATATATCTTGTTTTTTGAATAAAGTACCTGTATAGTCGAAGAGTCATAATTCTCCAAGAGCACATGTAATGCAAACTGTGATACTCCAGAAGGTTTATTACTTATACTATTGCCATAATTGGCATAATAAACACCTAAATATTGAGTTCCCCTATATGTATTCAGGTCTCCTGAGGAGATTAACTTAGGGGAAGTTACACTTGCATTCCAATCATATATATTCCCATTAAATATGATGACATTATCATCATCTATAGGGAAATACAACACATTAGGGTAACTGCCAGCAGAGCTACTTATTGCAGTAGCTCTGTCGGTAGATACATTTACTTTAAACTCTTTACCTTTTGCACTCATAACTTTTTTTTTATTCTATAGTGATGCTTGCAATAAAAGAATCTTCACTTATGGCAGCACTAGTCCAATTAGTCCCACTATAAGTAGCCTGTATATATAGTAAGGTAGAATTATTCAGTATCGCAAACATTTTAACCCTACTGTTAGTAGTATCATTGAATGCTGAGAGTGCTACTGTATTCATTCTGTTGATTCTGTCTTTATATACTCCATGTATTATCTTACCTGCATTAAGGGCGGCATTGAAGCTACTATAGGGACCTAGAATAGCATCTATTTCACTCTGAGTGGATAGTGTGCCACTTTCAAGTGTTTTGAGAAGATGATAGGTCTCCTTACCACTTTCTAATTTCGTTATCATAGTAGCAAGGGCAAGTCCTTGTTTAGCAGAGAGAGGCTTTTTTGAATCTGAAGTTGATAGGTTATCAACTATATCACTCTTAGGCACATAAACACTCAAATCAACAGTACCTCCCAATGGGTCCCAATTTCCTTCATCATGGTCAGATGAGCTAGTTGCTGTAATACATACAACATTGGTATTTGCAGGATATGGCTTACCACCTAAAGTAAAGGCATTAGTCACATTCCAAACATCACCAACCTTTGCATTAATAAGGGCTAGTACATCAGATAAGTTAGTCTTAGTACCCATCACTCTATACACATTACCCAAACCTGAGATTCTGTCATTAAGAGCCTTACCTTGAGCTGCTGAAAGAGCCTCACTAGTACTAGTTGAAGTTAAGGTATTGTTTATAGCAGGTACAAACCTACTAACATTAGTAATAGTCATATCTGTATAATTACTGCCACTTATAGTAACTGATATATTCTTACTGTATAATTTAGAATCTGAGAATCTAATACCTGTAAATGATACCTTTGTACTACTTACATTCTGCAAAGTAATTACCCAATCTTCACTACTACTGTCAACCAGATTTGCACCATAAGTAAGCTTACTAACAAGAGTGGCACCATCTATGTACCCCATGTAGCCTCTTATAGCGGCACTATCTGTTGAATTTGAAGTAACTGAGAAGTTGATATTTATCTTGTTCCCATTAAACTTGTCATTCAACATTTTACCCTGTGCCGCTGATAAGGCTTTTGAAGTGTCAGTAGTGGTAAGGTTATTCACTACGTCTGTTTTTGCTAACTTCTCGTCCTGCAATTTCTTACCCATTGCAGCTGAAAGGGGTGTTGTAGTAGAAGTAAGGGCTAGGCTATTTGCAACATCAGCTTCCCTTAACAAGGAACTATTTTCTACTGCTTCTACCACGTACTTTGCAGGAGTAGATATATTGATTAAAATATATTTAGTATTGTAGTAATTATCAGTTATATATAAATGCATATGTATAGGTCCTTCCCCTTCATAGCCTAATATCACAATACCCTGATAACAATCTGGAGATTCATTAAGTCTAAAAACCCCTATAACGCCTGTATCTACAAAGCTTTTTATATTACTACCATCTAATCCATTTAAAGCATTTACTATATCCTGATGAGAGGAACTAGTACTTAGAGTATAGATGCTATCTTTAAAAAGATGCACCCCATACTTCTTCCCATTAAACCAAATACTGTTTTCATCAGTACTGAAAGACATTAAATTAGGTGTAGCACTTTGTGCACTCTTACCTTGTGCGGAAGTCTTTGTTACCGCTACTCTTAGTTTTTGTCCATTTGCTACCAGTGCTTCTATGTCACTTATTGGCATAATTGAATTAATAATCTTCATTCTTTCTTTTTTTTTTATTCGATAATAATATTACCTGCTGTTTTACTCAATAGGTTTTTCAACAGGATTGTCTTATTCTCACCACCTGAGACAATGGGTATCATATCATCTTCAGATACTTCTTTTGTTACCTTAAACTCTGTATCCTTGACTCCCAACTGAGCCAATTTGTCTCTAATTTCTTCTATTTGATTCTTAGTGAACATGTTACTCTATAATTACCTTAGAATCTCGACCTAATACAGGTTGCCACTCTCCATTGACAAAGTATAGCAACTTGCCATCCCTTAACCATAGATTCTCTATAAGAGGCTCTCTATTATGGGAAGCAACAACCTGTTTCTTTTTCATCATTTCCATACTACAACTCAATATAATCTACAAGGTACTGACCTGAGGATTGCTTCTTAATTGTAGTAAAGCACCCTCTATTAGCAGTGCCATCCGCATTATAACTACTATAGTGACAGTAGCACAATCTAGACGGTACTAAGTCAGGAGAGGAATTAGGGGCAATACCCTGTATTAGATATAAAGCATTACTACCAAAACCAGCACATTCACCACTCATGTAAGTCACTTCTCCAGCATTCAACCTTCTACATATTTCAGGAGTGAAACCTGCTTCAACCAACTGCTCTTGTGTAACATTAGGACTACTGGATACCAACTCCATTAGTTTTGTACCTGTAATAGTACTTCAACTCTCCATTATTAATCCAGAGGTCACTTGTGCTTGGAGCTTTTGTATCTTATATAATATCTCTAAATCTTTTCATTGCTTATTATTGTTATTAGAAGTTGCTTTCTGCTTATTTATTTGTTTTTCCTTGAGCCTTGCATCAGTTTCAGCCTTCTCCTTATCATGCTCCAGCCTTTCCTTATCAAGCTTAAGTCTTAAATCAAATTCCCTTATCTGCTCCATTAGCTTGTCTTTAGCCTCTTGTGAATATTCAGGTTCTATTATACCATCATCTTCACTATTCTTGCTATAAGCTTGCATTTGTGCAATAATAATCTTTGTCTCATTATCTCTTTGGTTAAGAGCATCTTCCTGTTGCATCTTAGCCTGTTCCATCTGAGCCTTCTGTTCTATCTCTTGTTGCTGTACCTGCAATTGCTGTTGTTGAGCTTGAGCCTGTCTTTCTTGAATACTTCTTTCATCCTTTTCAACAAGTCTCTGCTTTTCAGCAAGTGAAGATGAACTGAATAACTTCATAATAGTTGAGAATGATAGAGTCTGGTTCTGCAATGCTGCCTGAGCTAAAGTATCAAGTTTTGAGTTTAATTCTTGAACACCATTGCTATTATCCACTACAAGACCATAATCAGCTTCTGCAAATTCATCACCATCTATCTCCACAACTCTTATTGAATTATCAGACAAGATATATTGGAACTTCTTGCTTCTGCCTCTTAATGCTATCTTAGCTGTTTCAAGCAAACACTCTAATGCCCTCTTCTTGACATCCTCATGTACTACAAATAGCCACTCTGTAATATGAGAAGACTGCATCATGCTTCTCTCTACTCCACCTACTGTCTCTCTATTACTTACCTGACCTTCTCTTTGCCTGGTAATGCCAGCAACTTCTGCCATTTCTATCTTGATAAACTCAAGAAGATTAATGTATTGCTGTATTTGATTACCATCAGAAACTGTAATTACACCAGTAGAAGCATTGTTTAATGCACCTGCAAGTTTACCTGTAGCTGCACCTACATTACCTTCATTGAAGCTATCTTCTACTGCAAGACCCATAGTCTTTGCATAGTATAACCATTTCTCTACATCCCATCCCTTAGGTTTCTTGGCAAAATCTAATCTCACCAATGAACCCCAGTTTCTTGCTATCAGCTTATTTAATCTATCATGTATTGCATCATACAAGTAGTTATATGGCTTCATCATATCCACCAAGCTGAATGGTCTGTTGTCATTAAGGTTATAAATAGAACCTACAATTCCAAAGTGACATCTTGAGGGGTTGCTTAGTCTATTGTACTGAACTACTCTTGGTCTCATATTGACATAAATGTCTGTGCCAATCTTAGTTCCTTCCCATGCTTCATTGATGTAGAATATCTGCTCTTCTTCTCCAGCATCCTTATCTATTACATAAGTCTCTGGGTAGAAGTTAAATACTTCTTCACCTGTTTGAGGGTCATATCTTTTTATCTTCTTTATTCTCCTTCTTGACTTCCAATATACTCTAAGTACTCTCAAGTTTCCTGCAACATCATAAGGAAGAAGTGAGTTATTAACCCCATCATATCCTCCTAATGGGTCCCAAAAGAATCCCTCTGTACTTATTTCATCCCCTATCATGTGATTATTGACAAAGCCATATCTCTCATCAATATTATCCATAGAGTCTGTAGCAGCTTGACCTACATGGTCAGGCATTTTCTCTATATACTCCATGTCTTTCTTTGCCAATACATCATAGTAGGTATCAATAACCTTGCCTGGACTCCAATAATCTTCGAGGATTATCATATCTGCATCCTCAATCTTATTGCTATATCCTGACTTAAAGATTCTTACTTTGAGTGGATTTAGTCTTTCAATAGTAGGCTCACCTCCTACAATATCACATTGATAAATCTCTTCACCAACTGCCATTGCATCCATGAACCCTTGATTGAACATTAAAGGAATATTCAACTCCTTTACATAGTGGTTAAGAAGGGCATTAGCCCTAATTTCCCTCATGTCCTGCCACTCATAGGTGTAGTAATCATTTATCTTTTCAAGCTCTTGGTTAGCCTCCTCTTCTGATTGAGAAGTATTAGATACCCATTCCTGTAGCTTCTGTAGTAATTCTTGCTTCTTGTTATTCTCTATCTCTGTAATAGCATTAGGGTTAGTAACTACTACTTTGAAGTCAAAAACTCTCTTACTTTCCTCACCTCTAAGCACATTCAACTTACTATTCATAATAGGATAGTGTTGGATTCCATCAGGTATGAAACCTGCCTGTAGCTTCTCAGGATTCAGTATCATCTCAAGGTCACTCATATGTAGTTTACCATTGAGTAAGTCATAGTTAATTTTCTTATGTATTACAGATTTTCTAACTAAGCTATAATTGAAGAAGGTCTTACTGTCTGCCCAATCCAAGTGCTTCTTCCTCCAAGCTTTATTTTTCTTACTGAAGGGAAGTTGCTGTGGGGGCAAATTTATCATTTCATATCCCATTATACTTCAATTTGATTACTGTGCAAAGGTAAGTAAAATCCTTGACCTATGCAAGTATATAAGTAATTTATTAACTATCAGTCCCCATTTTTACTAAATTTACTGCCTAAACCTAAAGTCATAGTTCCTCTTGAAGAATGGGTCATTACCATCATAGCTATTATTAGCCCTCTCCTGCTTTTCCTTACTAACATCTCCTTGGTATCTTATCATTCTATCTTCCCTTAGAAGCATCAACATACCCATAGCAGATATTCTATCGAAGTTACCCTCAGAGTTGTAATTAATAAGCTCTTTCAGCAGTGCTCTGTTCCTCACAGTAAATAGTCTTGGAACCATTACCTCTTTCTCTTCTCCATCAATAGTTTGCATAATAGGAACTGGAGCTAATAGCCAGCTTCTCAATCTACTCCTTGCATAAGCATTAATGGCAGGAGAGGCATTAGTACCTTTTGACTTGTTACCATAGCCATCTTTCATCATCTGCTTTTCCTTTAAGAAATCAAGAACATCTGTAAGAAGATAGAGACTATTTCTTGTCGAGAAGTGAGAGAATAGACCTTTTTTATTGTACTCATAGTTCAGCCTGCCATTGTAGAATAGACAAAGCTTTCTACAAATCTCATAGTAATCATCAGCAAAAGGAGGTCTTCCAGTGTATTCAGCTACTATCCTATCTGTCCATAAATCCAGTACAAATATAGAACCTAAAGACATAGTATTTGATTCATCATCATCATAAGGGTCAGCACCTAATATATACCTATCATTGTATGGCTTACCTGTATTCTTGTCAATCTCAGGCATCTGAAATATCTCGATAGCACCCTCTATCTTATTATCCTTATGTGGGAAATCCCTAATAGGTGTAGCAGAGGTAGGTTTATACTCCACCTGACCACCTTTATTGAATACCAAATCACCTACATATACATCATCATATTCTGTAAGATTAGCATCCAATTGACCTATTCTTTCAGTCAAGTCAGCTATAGGAAACATATTTACACCTGTCTTAACAATAGCTTCAGCAGGAGTAATAGGAACCTCAGCAATAGTCTTAATAATAGTGTTAGGGTCAGTAGAATTATACTTTACCCTATACCTATTCATAAGAATTTCAATCAGAGCCTTAATTACATCAGATACACCATTCTCATTATAACATCCCTTTCTATTCACATAGCCAGGAAAGAAGAATACAAAGTAAGGTTTACCTTGGTTGTACTTATCAAATACATTAGGTAAAGCATACATATTATAACCTTTAGGGTTATACATGATTTCCTGAGCACCAGCAAAGTCTGATTCATTATCACCAGCAGTACCTAACATATAGATTTGTCCAAAGACAATATCACCTTCCTGTACTGAAGGTAAAAGCACATTATACAAATCAACTAATCTTGGGAATGTACCAAACTCTTCAATAAGAATCTTAGCAGCTCTCTTACCTCTCAACTTAGACTCATCATCCTTAGATGATACTCCAAGTACTGTATTCTGAGTACCTCTTTCAATATCCAACTCTACATCCTTATACCCCATTATCCATGTCATTTCCTGTAAAGAGTTCTTTAATCTCTTTCTTGGAAACTGGGTATTGGTTGCACAGAAGTTAGCCATATCTACAAACTTATTAAGGACACCATCCTTAGTAAGATACTCCTTCTGATAGGCAGTTACTATACCCTTTACCTTTTCATGTGCTTCCTCATTCTCACCTACCACAAAGATATGGTTAAGTATAGATGCAAGACTATATGACTTACCTTTACCTCTGGAAGCAAGTTCAGCCATGTGCTGACCTCCCTCAAAGTTATTGTATAAACCACCATTTGATGCTTGGTCTAAGCAATGGAATCTCCAATAGATACCTTCCCAACATTCAGGTAATGCCTCTACTCTATCAGCCCTCTTGGACTTTTTCTTCTTACCATTCTTATCCTTATACTCTCTAATCTTAGAGAGCATCATAGGAGAATAATTAAGGAACCAATACATATATCCTGTAACCCATTCTCCATCACTTTCCCTTACATAACCATCCCAGATTCTTCTTCTTTCCTCTCTTACCCACTTACCATATTCACTATTAGGATTGGCATTAGGTCTAAGGTTAGTAAATGTACCATACTTCTCATAATGTATAGCAGATGGTCTGAAGTAATCCATATCCTCTAATATATGAGGATTAGCCAAGTCTACAATGATTCTACCCCCATCATCCCTTGGTCTATCCTTAGCATATTCTCTTGTAGGACTTATCAATCTCTTGACAAACTCTACATTATTTATAATATCAAATAACTGGTCCTGAACTTCCTGAGGAAGGCTATTAACCAATTCCTCAGTTAGCTCAGTTTGATATTTATTCATTGGTATTTTCTGAAACTCCATTATATTCTCCCTTTATAACTGCTTCATAAAAATCAGAGCCTATCCAATTGAATATTAGTGTACTCAACATGATATTCATCTCTCTTAACATATTCTCTTCCTGACCATCAGGAACCTTAGCAGTATGCTGTACTGTTATTACTCTATAAGATTTACCTCTCTTAGTGAACCAAAGAGTGTACTTGTAAATCTTATAAACCTTGAATGAGGAATGAGGCATGATTTCTTTCTGTAATACCATGTGCCCTACATTCTCAATTCCCCTCTCACTTCTCCTTGTCTCAATATGTTTATTAAGCCCTTCTATAATATCTTCTGCTTTCATAGTTATAGTGCCAAGCCATCTTCAAATATAGTCTTTTCTCCCTGTCCCCTCATCTTACCTGAACTCCTCATTTCAGAGTTAAGTGCTTTCTCAGCCTCATCCAAATCTCTAATGAGAGGTGTAATCTGTTTCACAATGGCTGTAATCTCCTTAAACTCCTTAACCTCAAGACTATCAAAGTCCAGCTCTCTTAGTTTTGCTCTAAACTTATTAACCATAAACCTCGTGTCTTCAAGGAGTAGTGCAGAGATTGGCTTAAATGATTTATAAAATTCCATTGCTTCTGTTACTATCTTGTCTGGTTTCCATTTAGGAGGTAATCCTTCTCCCTCTTTAATGGCTTCCATTCTCTCCTTGTCATCTACAAGGTATTGATAGTCACTTCTTGGGTCAGTCATAAAATAGATGAAAGCAATTTCTGCTAAGGCTTTGTCCTTATTCACTGTTTTATCTCTTGTCCATATTTGTTTGAAGGGCTTTAATGTTAAAAGCTCTGGTTCTATCACAACCTTATAACCTTCATATTTAAGTAATTTCATCATAACTTTTCTTTTTTTTTTCAAAAAAAAAAGCAGTAGTTTTCACTACTGCTTTTCTATATATGAAGCCAACTTTAGTATAACTTCTTTACTATCTCCCAGTAAGCCAAGAGCTGAATTACATCTTGAGCATAATACTCCTCTAACCTTTCCTGTAATATGGTCATGGTCTATACATAGATTTTCTGTATTTCCACACACTTCACAAGCTTTTGGTAAAGCTTCATACTCTTCTTCAGTTAAATTATAATTATACTTAATCTGTGAGAGTCTGATTTTAGACTTATTTCTTTCAGCCTATTCTTTATAGTAGTTTGGATGTTCTCTTCTCCACTTATCTCTATAAGATTTGACTTTTGTTTTATTCTTATCTCTCCACTCTTTGTGGAGATTCTTCAGTGCATCCTTATTTACATTATTATAATTCCTGCTGTAAGCATTTTTACAATCTTTGCACTTAGAATCAGGATACTTATGGATGTTGCCATTCCTATCTTTATAACTTCTGGTATAAAAATTATCTATAGGCAAAGTTCTATTACAGCAAGAACAAGTCTTAAACAATAAGCTTTTTGTCTGGCACATATACTTGTGGCTGAGTATCTGGAACTTCTTCCCATTCTTCAATAATGAAGTCAATATCCCTATCCTGTAGCAATAGACACTGCTTTCCATCCATCTCAACAACATCAAAATTGTAAGTAGTAACAGGATTGTCAGTTACAATTCCATCTTTAAGAGTGCCTGCTTGATGTTTTCTTACTGCAAACCTTGTAGGGTTTACACACACTATATCACCTACCTTTATATCTCTTACTGAACTACCTACTGCAAGTACAGTTTGATATTCTTTTAATCCACCCTGCTGCTTAGTAGTATCAATTAGACCACCTCTTGTAGTTACATCATGTTCATACTTATCCATTGTAGTGATAAGTGCAGTGAACATTGGCTTTATTTTCTTAACCTTCAACATACTCAATAACTTTTATACCATATTCTACAGCACAAGAGTGCTCAATCTTACAACTTCTATATTTGTCCCAGTCTTTAGCAAAATATGCAGCATCTGCCACAGATAATAGCTCAATTGATTTACCCAAGAACCACAGAGGTCTTGCATCTACTGGTGCATCTTTGAAGAAGCTATCAATCACTTCTACATCATCATTGAGTACTGCCTTAGCCTCTTCCACAGCTTTGGCTCTTTCAGCTTCTATTTCTTCATTTGTCTTACCCTTCGTGGGCTGACTAATAAACAATTTCTTCATCTCTTCTCCCTTATCTGTTTAATAAACTTGAGTCTCTTTTTCATACCTAACATCCTATCATAAGTGCAAGTCAGTTTACCCAGTGATGGAATGTTGAAATTTGTTCTTAACTTAGCAAAATCCTCTTCATTAAGATTCTCCTTTAATGGCAAGGACTGTATGGATTGGTTAATAAATAACCAAAATGCCTTATATGTTTTATCTACCATTTCTTTAGGTAAATTCAACTCTTCAGAAACCTTACCAATTATATCAGGATAATTCATTTCAATTCAAAAAGTAACAATAGTTGGAAAGTGCCAGTCTCTTCATCAATGTTGGGAATAAACCTTGGATTAATCTTACCATCAATGATAACTTTATTCTTCCTTAGCTTGCCCATAATTACCTGAAAGTGTGGGAGAGTGATATTACACTCTTCCCTTACTTTCTTCTTTGTATCTTCACTCATTGTAACCTTATCAAGTATCTCATTGTCCTTGATAACTTTACTGAGTTCATATCTTTGCTTGACAAAGGATGTAATTACATCAATCTCTCTATCAGTTAGCTTATGAAAAGGCTCTAAAAATTCAAACCAATATCTAAAGAATTTACCATTTAATGAAGTGGGTATTCTGACGATGTTATTTGCTTTCTTAACCATCTTTATATTTCCATTTATACCCTCCAGCAGAAATTCTCTCTCCCCTACAGCAGGTAGCAATATTTCTATGAGAAATACCAGTTTGTTTTGATGCTTGAAATGTAGAATAGTATTCAGCTATAGGTTCATTAAATATAGTAAGTTGAATGACTCTTTTCCCCAAAGCTTCAGATATTCTTTCATTTCTGCTACCATAGTTATTGTTATCTTTTGAAGATAACATTTCAAGATTTTCTACTCTGTTATCAGTTTTAACTTCATTCTTATGATTCACTTGTAAATCATCAGAATAATCAGATAGGAAAGATTTAGCTACTAACCTGTGTATAGTAGATGTTTTAATATTTCTTTTATCCTGAAGAACTACTTTTAAGTAGCCATCTTCAGTAAACGCAGGTTTTAATATCCTAACACACCTAACTCTACCAAGATTGGATACTTGATATAATCCATTATATCCTTCTATATCTCTCCACTCTTCCTTCATCATGTATCTTACTCTTCAGTTTTAATATCTGGTGTTTCCTCTTCCTTATTATCTTTCTCAACCTCTTCAGGAACTGTCATAAGCTCCTCAATCTCAGCAATACACTTCTCAAGGAAGTCTTGCTTAAACATATGTCCATTCTCCACTACCTTAAACAAGTAGTCAAGTCTCTTGAACATGTTACCCATATTAGCAGCTTGCAGCTTCATATATAACTGCTTAGCCTGCTCACTAAGCTGATGAGCTATGTTCTCTAACTGCTCATAAGACATCTTTTCAGGTCTCTCTGTTTCCTTTGTTGTTGGTTGCATCTCTACAACCTTTCCCTTCTGCTCTTCCATTTTAATTTGTAATTAAGTTGTTAATACTCTTCAAGGAATTTATGTCCATATCTATTCTTGTATAGAGTCTCCCACTCTTCTATTGAATATTCTCCTATATCAGTGGAGCCACACTCATCACAATAATCTGAATCCTCCATTCTCGGAATATTCCTAATATTCAATGATAGACAATGCTTGCAGTATAATACTGGCACTTCATTGTAATCATTAGGCTGATTTTCTGTGTTTAAGTTGCTCATAAATCATCTTCTTTCTTTCATTAATAGTCCTACTGTGATGTCCCTTTCTCTTACAAGTATTAGCCTTATTATTGAAAGGTCTCTTAGGGAAGATAATACCATCAAGAGATACATGACCTCTTCTGATTGCTCTCCTTACAGACTTGAACTTGCTTACTGCTTCATAAGTTCTTAGGTGAAGAATACCTTTTCCATAGAAATCTCCCACAATATCTACTCTATTCTTCTCCATATAATCCTTGAACTCCTCTTCACTCATCAAGGGTCTTTCTATTGTTTTCTGCTCTTCCATTTCCATAATGTTTTTATCTAAAGTAGATTAATACAAACTGACCATTTTCTTTAAGTAGAGAAACTATATCCTCTCTCTTAATTCCTTCCTCATTGGCTGACCTTACAATACCTCTGATTGTAGTATCAGTTAATGCAGTCATAACTTGATGAACCTCTGAACCATTGGTCTTTTTGGTCCTTGTCTTCTTTGCCTTTTCTATCTCTTCCATATTATCTAAATTAGTTGCGGAGAAGTGAATCGAACACTTGGAGTCCAGCTTATGAGACTGGATTGAATACCAATTCTCCCCGCGATGTTAGAGTGGGATAACAGACTCCTGTCAAATTAACCTTGGAAGGGTTACATGTTACCATTACACTAATCCCACATTGAGTAGATAATCAGACTTGAACTGACCCCTTGACATTGGCAATGTCATATGCTACCACTAACACCATATCTACAAGAGCCTAAGATTTGGGTAACTGGTACTTAGGCATTGCAAGTATCACCTTACCTTGCACCCTCAATCACCTACACCTCATTGAGCTTTTTAATTTCAGTGGCGCAGGTCAGCTCCTGCCGAGGTTTATCTAGTAGCATTGAGTGTTACTCTCTCACTGTAGATAAGACAGCTTTTAGTAACTTATGAGTCCCCTAAAGGATTTGAACCTTCTCTTCTTGTTTACAAGACAAGCTTGCTAACCATTAACACTAAGGGGACAGTGTCTTAATATGGCCTTATATTACATAAGTGGAATAAGTAGTGATACTTATTGATATTCTGAATAAAGGTCTCACACTCAGATGCTATACCTTTATAAGCAGTCTCTTGAGGAATCTTATCATAAAATGCAATAGTAGCAGACTTAACTTCACTTATAAAGTCAAAAGCATTCAGTGCATCACTTGGAGTTCCCTTGATAGCATTAGGTTGCATTTTACCAAGTATTCCCATATATCCTTCTGCAAGACCATCCTGATAGTCTGACAATATATCAAGGAACTCATCAAGATATACATGGATATTTTTCTTAGGTGCTGCCCAATGCAAGTTCTTACACTTAGTTTTCCAACCTTCAAGTTGATTTAAGAAGTTAATAAAGAACTGAGAACCAGATACTTCCGTACTTCTGCTTGATTCCATTGGAGTAAATAGGCTATCTTCTTCAAACATATTCTCTTATTTTGATGTTGCAAAATTAAGCAAAATAATTGGAACTACCAAATATTTTCCTAACTATTTTCAAATTATTTTTAGTACCCTCTAAGAGACTCGAACTCTTACACTACTATTACTTCATACTGAAGCCTAAATCCAGCGTGTCTACCAAATTCCACCAAGAGGGCATTATATATAGCTGGTGTTCAAAGAATCGAACTTTATTCTCAGGTTTTTCAGACCTGCGCAATGTAACCATATCTGCCCAACACCCATAATGACTTATTTAGGTCTCTTCCCCTATCACTTTCCATAAGTCAAGGACAAAAATTTCTATTGAAGTGGGGCAGAAAGGAATCGAACCTTAAATAGCCTATGGCAGCAGATTTACAGTCTGCTTTAATTCACCACATTAAAGCTACCCCTAATTAGTTTACCTCCAAATGAAGGGTTATTCCAGTATTGGAATAGACCCTGTAGGAGTCATCATCTGACTCTTAGCAATGATTCTTACATAAACATTACCAGCTTTCTTAATAAAATCAAGAACTCTTCTCATAACTGTAAAATTTAGAGTTAAACAATTATGTTTCCCCACTAGGAGTCGAACCTAGTTCCAGAGATTAAAGGCCTCTAGCATCACCACCAATGCTTTAGGGAAATGAGTGTTCCCACTGAGACTTGAACTCAGAGTCCACAGTTTAAGAGACTGTTGCTTTAACCAATTCAGCTATAGGAACATTAGTACTCACTAATGGACTTGAACCATTGACCTTGAATGTATAAGATTCCTGCTCTAACCTACTGAGCTAAGTGAGTATATTAAGGCATTAACCTAGTTCTGATGAGTAGACTCGAACTACTAACTACTGCCTTATGAGAGCAGCCTTCTACCATTGAAGTACATCAGAATATAGTTGGCACACAAGGAATTGAACCTTGATTACTACCTTATCAGAGTAGCTTCCTGACCATTAGAAGATGTGCCAATAATGCAGATTCTAAAGGAATCGAACCCATAACTCTTCTTTTGGAGAGAAGTGTTTTGCCAATTAAACTAAGAACCTAGAATTTGCGGGGATAAAAAGAATCGAACTTTTATCTTTTGGTTAACAGCCAAGTGCATAGACCTTCCAGCTATATCCCCATTAGTTGCTCCTATAGGACTCGAACCTATGACCTTTTCCTTGTAAGGGAACTATTCTGAACCACTGAACTAAGGAGCATTGATAGGGCAGTTTCTTTAACCTCTAACTGCCCAAAAGAGGGTTCAAGCAAAGCTTAGTATTATGAAAAACAAGAAAACAATGTGGAGCAGGTGGGACTCGAACCCAATCTTCCAGAGTGCAAATCTAGCGCATTATCCATTTATGCTACCTCCCCATTAATGATTAGTAGGGAATAAGAGACTCGAACTCTTGACCTCAGCATCCCAAATGCTGCATCCTAACCTAACTGGACTAATTCCCTATTTTTTATTATTTAGCGGAGAGCAGTGTACTCGAAACACATACCATTGCTAGTACAATCTGTTTAGCAGAGGGGATTGCTACCTCAGCAATTTACTCTCCATATTGCTCTTATCAAATAAGTAATCTCTATAATCTCTTTGATTTGTAGCTGTTTTGACCACTCTAAATGGATATGTAAATGATATTGAAGATTTATTACTTATTTCACTGAATGGTACTATTAATAATAAATCCAATACACTATGATACAGTACAAAATAATCTACCTCCTTATCAGTATAATTATGTACTTTATATCTGTTTCCAGTGGTTACTACTATTGACCTAAGGTTCCAAGTTATTATGGATTGCTCACTTATAGCAGCAGTAGTTTTACATTGTATCTTGTTTAGTTTACCATTAAATTCAGCTATTAAGTCTGCTGATTCATTGTCACCAAATGGTATATAAACAGGGATACCTAATTCTACAAATTTAGCTAAAGCTTTAGCTTCTCCTATATTACCTATTCTTTTGCTATTCATGCGGAAAGATGAGGTCCCGACCCCCAAACATTTTACTGTTCCCTTAGTTTTCAAGACTAGGCTGAATCCCATTCAGTTACCTTTCCATTTGCCTAATCACCGCTGTGATATAGGACTTTCTTATAAACGGGGCAGATTATGAGGGAATTGAACCCTAGCCTTTACATTGACAGTGTGATATGCAGACCACTACACCACATAATCTATTAGTAGAGAAGTAAGGATTTGAACCTTATCCTTAGCCTTGAAAGGGCTATGACCTAACCCATAGTCTACATCCCCATAACAAGTATCCCCTATAGGAATCAAACCTATATCCTAAGTTTAGGAGGCTCATATACTATCCATTGTACTAAGAGGGCATCTTCTCTATTACTTGTTACCCCAATAGGACTTGAACCTATATCATGAGAGCCAAAATCTCATGTGATGACCAGTTACACTATGGGGCAATAAAAAAAAAGGAATGTTACCTTAAACAACTGGTTAAAGTAACATTCCTTATGTGGAAATTTCCTAAAACCAATTTTCCTTAATTGCACTGCAAAGGTAAGCAAAATATTTGAATTGTGCAAGCTTTTCTCCAATTATTTTCAATTCAAGTGCCATTTTCTTGTCTTGAAGGAGTAAAGTTAGGCTTGATTTTAGGTCTTATCTATATTCTTTAAGTAATTCCTACTAACTTGTTAGCCCAAGATTCAGTATAAAAACTGTAGTAGTTCCATTTAATTCCTATCTTACTACATAGATAATGTACTATGTTATGTAGTAGTGATGGGATTCCTATCACTATCAAATATAGTGGACCTAATATATCAGATTGCTTACTATGACCACATTCATGTTGAATGGATTTTTGTGATGACATAGGATTCACAAAGAGATAATCTCCTAAAGACATAGCTGAAGGTAGAGTACTATTCACTATAATAGTATTACCATCTGCCTTACCTTCCCTGTATGCTGTATCACATAGTACACCTTCAATGCACAAAGCCAGCATGTTTTGTGGTAACTGCCACAACCACTTGATACTTTCTTTCATCTTAATCATCTTATCTATATAAACCCATTTCTCCTTATTCCAACAGAATATAGAATTATCAAATATTTTCTTAAAATATAAAGAGACCCTGCCAGCATTATGGCTTGCATCCTTATAATCAGTCTTTTACCCCGTTTATATATTATTAGTTCTCACTCTGTGTTATCTCTGTAGTCTTTTACACCACCCTTGAAGACTTGGCCTAAAGCTCGGCTAAATACTTATTTGTAATCCTCTTCAAGTGGGGCACTTGCCTGTAGCCTTCTTAGTATCCTTTACTTTCCTAAGCTGCTGTGCCCAAGTAAACTCCTGATTATAAGGGGTCATCTATGCTTTTAAGAGTTGATGATTCTCTATCCTGAAGTACTTGCTACTCCAACATGACTACAAAGGTAAGTAAAAAATCTGATATATGCAAATATATAAATGAAAAATTTACTGCACAGAAAATAATTTTTTTTTTCTAATTTTTTTTTCTATTATATTTCTAGGAGTGGTGTATAATAACCTCATCACTCCCCCATAGTTTTTGAGATTGGGATATACCCCCGTGGAGTTGAAATGATACATTACTCCTCCTTATTATTTGATTGCTAACATTAAAAACTTATTAAAATGAAGAAAGATTTATTGCTTATCATTCCTTGTGTTCTCATTGTCTTGGCTATAGGATTTACCTTTGGCATCTGGTACTCTGACATTAATAAAGTACAACCTTACAGAGACTATTATAATGCTACTGAATCATTCCTTGATACATTAGAACACTATGATAACTGGGTTGATAGATTTGACCCTTATGAGTATTATGAGGCTAAGGAAAACCTTAAATAACTCATTACTTCTCCTTATTATTTGAATTTATTATTAACTTTGAACCTTTTGGTGCTTAGGTCAACCATACATATATTATGAATATCTTTAGTTCTTTGAGAGTTTATGCAGGTAAATGGGAAGTTAAATCTACTAGAAAGTTTACTAAAGAGGAAATTCAGGCTGTAGTTCAGGCTGTTGTTGTACCTTCTCAGTATGGTAATTCTGTTCAGTTCACTATGGTTGGTGGTGGATTGACCTATATTCCACTAGACCAGAATAGTACTCTTGGCTCTGGTGAATTGGTTGATTTAACTAAGGCTAAACTTGTGACTTTAGGTAAGTCAGGTGAGAATGATATTTATAGGGTAAGTATTTAATACTTGCCTTATAAATTATAAAGGTGAGGGTCTTCCCTCACTTTTATTTTTATCCTATCTGGTTTCAGCAAGGTATTGCAAAAGTAATATATTAAGGTAGAAGCAATATATTAAGGTATTGCAA